>Ga0326727_10000958_pt1 | contig 112319 bp, 100 predicted proteins | sample MB2enrmetagenome_FD_207643 | JGI IMG/M metagenome (GOLD analysis project Ga0326727, IMG submission 207643) | Lab enriched peat soil microbial communities from McLean, Ithaca, NY, United States - MB29MY | ecosystem: Environmental > Terrestrial > Soil > Wetlands > Peat | place: USA: New York...
GGCCGATCACGACCCGGAGACCGGGCGGCCGGCTCAAGACGGTGGCGGCACGCCGCGGAGGCCCCGCGTCCGAGACCTACCGGCCGACCACGAGGATGTGCCCCGTGGGCCGGAAGGCCCCTACGGGCCGGGCCCGGACCCAAGGTCCGGTCGACCCTAAGGGCGAGCGGCGGGCCTAGCCCTTCCCGTGCGGGGTCGGAAGGAACGGCCGCCTCCAGTCCTGAGGCAGGACGGCGGTCTCCTTGATGTTCCGTGGAGTGACCCAACGGAGCAGGTTGAGCAGCGAGCCGGCCTTGTCGTTGGTCCCCGAGCGTCGGGCCCCGCCGAACGGCTGCCGCGCGACGATCGCCCCGGTCGGCTTGTCGTTGACGTAGAAGTTGCCGGCGCTCCAGCGGAGCGCCTCGGTCGCCTTCGCGACCGCGGCCGCGTCCCGGGCGAAGATCGCCCCGGTGAGCGCGTAGGGGGACGTGGCGTCGCAGAGCTTCAGGGTCTCCTCGAACCGGTCGTCCGGGTACACGTAGACCGTCAGCACCGGGCCGAAGATCTCCTCCGACATCAGCTTCCCCTGGGGCTCACGGCTGCGGATCACCGTCGGCCGGACGAACCATCCCTGGGACCGGTCGGTGGTGCCGCCGACCACGATCGAGTACTGCTCGGGATGGTCCCGAGCGTAGGCGAGGTAGCCTTCGATGTTGGTGAACGCGGGCTCGTCGATGATCGCCCCCATGAGGTTCCCGAGGTCGTCGACGCGGCCGATCGGGACCTTCGGGACCTCCTCCTTGAGGATCCGCTCGACCTCGGGCCAACGGCTCTCGGGGATGTACGCGCGGGAGCACGCCGAGCACTTCTGGCCCTGGTACTCGAACGCCCCGCGGATCAGGTTCACGGCCGTCCCGCGGCCGTCGGCCGACGGGTGCATGAAGATGAAGTCCTTGCCGCCGGTCTCGCCGACGACGCGCGGGAAGTTGCGGTACTTCTCCAGGTTCTCCCCGATCCTCCGCCAGATCTGGACGAGCGTGCTGTAGCTCCCCGTGAAGTGGACACCGGCGAGGTCCGGGTGGTCGAGCAGGACGTTCGCCACCTTGCTCGGGAACGGCACGAAGTTGATGACCCCCGGGGGAAGGCCCGCCTCGAGCAGGACCTGGTAGATCAGGTAGTTCGACAGCGTGACCGAGCGCGCGGGCTTCCAGAGCGCGACGTTGCCGAGCATCGCCGGGGCCGTCGGGAGGTTGCCGGCGATCGAGTAGAAGTTGAACGGAGGGATGGCGAGGACGAACCCCTCGAGGGGCCGCCAATCGAAGCGGTTGGTCTCCCCCGGGTACTGGAACGGCTGGATCTCGTAGATCTGGCGGGCGAAGTAGCCGTTGAAGTTCCAGAAGTCGACCAGCTCGGCGAGGTCGATCTCGGCCTCGTACGGGTTCTTCGAGTGGTTGAGCATGATCGCGGCGATGTGCCGCGTGCGCTGCGGACCGGAGAGCAGGGTGGCCGCCCTCCAGAAGACCGCCACGCGGTCGTACCAGCCCATCTTCGCCCAGGCCGCGTGGGCCGCGAGCGCGTTCGAGACGGCCTCCCGCAGCTCCTTCTCGCCGGCGAGATGCGCGCGGGCGAGGACCGTCTTGCGGTCGTCGGGAGCCGGGATCTCCACGACGTTGCCGGTGCGGACCTCTTTCCCCCCGATGACGAGGGGGATCTCCAGGGGCGCCTTGCGCATCGACGCGAGCTCGTCCAGGAGCTTCTCCCGCTCCGCCGACCCCGGGGCGTAGGCGCGAATCGTGTTGACGTCGTTGACCGGCCGCTCCACGTTCCAGCTCATCGCCCCCGCATCGGAGGGGGCCGACCTATGGTTTTCGTGAACTGCCGTTGATGCTGGGTTAATACCGACGGCGCTCGCTCTTAACCGTGGACATGGCCGCTAACGCCCAGGCGCGGGTCGACCGACATCCGGTCCTCGACGTGCCCAAGGACCCGGAGATGGTGGCGTTCACGTTCGACGGCCGAACGCTGCTCGGCCGGAGGTCCGAGATGCTCTCCTCGGCGCTGCTGGCGAACCGCCTAATGGTCCTCGGGCGACACCGCCGCGACGGCTCGCCCCAGGGGATCTTCTGCGCGAACGGCCAGTGCGCCCAATGCCTGGTCCTCGTGGAGGGCGTCGCGGTCAAGGCCTGCATCACCCCGGTCCGGGCCGGGATGACCGTGCGGTCGCTCTCGGGCGACCCCGAGCTCACGGCGGACGACGCCCCGGTGCCTCGGGCGGACCCGCCGCCGCAGGTCGAGACCGACGTCCTGATCGTCGGCGGGGGACCCGCCGGCCTGACCGCCGCCGTCGAGCTGGCCGACCAGGGCGCGACCGTCACGATCTGTGACGACAAGCCGACGCTTGGCGGAAAGCTCGCGCTCCAGACGCACAACTTCTTCGGGTCGGCCGGGGACTGCTACGCCGGGATCCGCGGCCGGGACATCGGCACGCGTCTCGAAGCGGAGGTCCGCGCCCGTCCGAAGGTCACCGTCTGGACGGACTCCCCCGCGGTCGGGGTGTTCGACGACGGGTGGGTCGGCGTCGTGCGCGAGGGACGCTTCACCCTGGTCCGTCCGAAGGCCCTCCTGGTCGCCACCGGGGCACGCGAGAAGGCGCTGGCGTTCCCGGGGTCCGATCTTCCCGGGGTCTACGGCGCCGGGGCGTTCCAGACGCTCGTCAACCGCGACCTCGTCAAGCCGTCCGACCGCATCCTCGTTGTCGGCGGGGGGAACGTCGGGCTGATCGTCGCCTACCAGGCGCTCCAGGCCGGCATCGACGTCGCGGCGCTGGTCGAGCTCCTCCCCGAGTGCGGGGGCTACAAGGTCCATCGCGACAAGATCCTGCGGCTCGGCGTCCCGGTGCTCACGTCCACGACGGTCGTGCGCGCCGAGGGGACGGACCGGGTCGAGAAGGTCCGGATCGCCCGCGTGGACCCGGCGTTCCGCCCGATCCCCTCGACCGAGCGCGAGTTCGCCGTGGACACCGTCCTTCTCGCGGTCGGGCTCTCCTCGGTGAACGAGCTCTACGGAGAGGCGAAGCGGATTGGCATGCGGGTCTACTCCGCCGGGGACGCCCACGAGATCGCCGAAGCGTCCGTCGCGATGTTCTCCGGAAGGATCGTCGCGCGGGAGATCCTGCGGGACCTGGGGCACCCCGTGGAGGTCCCGGCCGCGTGGCAGGCCCGCCGGGAGGAGCTCGGGCGCCGCCCCGGCCCTGCCGTCGGGATGTACCCCGTCCCGGCCCAGGTGGGCGTCTACCCGATCTTGCGCTGCGAACAGGAGATCCCCTGCAACCCCTGCACGGAGGTCTGCGTCAAGGACAGCATCACGATCCCCGAGGGCACGATCGTCGGGCGGCCGAAGTTCTTCGGCGACTGCGTCGGGTGCCTGAAGTGCGTGGCGGTCTGCCCCGGTCTCGCCATCACCTTGGTCGACCGTCGGGTCGACGCGACGGGGTCGCGGGCCAAGGTCACCGTCCCGTGGGAGATGCCCGACGGGGCGATCGGGCCGGGCGACAAGGTGCCGACGACCGGTCGGGAGGGCGAACCGATCGGAACCGGCAAGGTCGTCCGGGTCCTCTCGGGCAAGGCGCTCAACCGTCGCAAGCTCGTGGTCCTCGACGTTCCGTCCTCGGAGGCGGACTTGGTGGCGGGGGTCCGCGTGCGGGTCCCCGAGGCCGGGACCGTGCCCGAGCATTCCGCGCCGGCCGGCGACGACGAGGTGGTCGTCTGCCGGTGCGAGCGGGTCACCAAGGAGCAGATCGCCGATTACATCGCCTCGACCGGCACGCGGGACCTGAACGCCGTGAAGGCCGCCCTGCGATGCGGCATGGGACCCTGCGGCGGCCGGACCTGCGCGGAGCTCGAGATGAGGATCTTCCGCGAGCTCGGCGTCGACCCGAAGTCCGTGACCCCTCCGGTGCGCCGCCCGTTCACCCAGGAGGTCCCGGTCCAGGCGTTCTTGGTGGCGTGTGACGGCGACTCCCGAGCTTGATGCCATCGTCGTCGGGGCGGGGTCGGTAGGGAACCCTACCGCCTACTTCCTCGCCCGCGAGGGCCTCCGCGTCCTGGTGGTGGACGAGCTCGCCTCGTCCGGCCAGGGCCAGAACAAGGCGGCGATCGGCGGGGTCCGGGCGACGCACTCGGACCCGGCGAAGATCCGCCTCTGCCAGAAGAGCCTGGAGGTCTTCGGGCACTGGAAGGAGTCGACCGGAACCGACATCGGCTGGAAGCAGGGGGGCTACTGCTTCCCGGCGTACGACGACCGGGTGGAGGCGACGCTCCGCTCGCTCCTTCCGGTCCAGAAGCGCCACCGCCTGAACATCGACTGGCTCGACGGGGAGGGGATCCGTCGCATCGTCCCCGGCATCGCGCCGGACGGCCTCCGGGGCGGAACGTTCTCGCCCGAGGACGGTCAGGTCAACCCGCTCCGCGCCTCCGAGTCGTTCACGAACGAGGCGCGACGTGCCGGGGCGGTCTACCGCTATGGGGAGCCGGTCCGGTCCTTGCTCGTCCGGGGGAACGCCATCGCCGGCGTGAGCACCGACCGCGGGGAGTACCGCGCGCCGGCGGTGGTCGTCGCCTCGGGCGTCCGCGCGAGCGAGATCTGCCGTACGGCCGGCCTCGAGATCCCGATCCTTCCCGAGAGCCACGAGGCCGGGATCTCGGCCCCCGTGAAGGCGTTCCTCGGCCCCCTCGTCGTCGACCTGCGCGCCGGACCGGAGGGCAAGACGACGAACTTCTACTTCGGCCAGGACACCGAGGGCCAGATCATCTTCTGCTACACCCCCCGCGTCCCGATCGCCGGGGAGAACCGCACGTCGACCTACGAGTTCATGCCGATCGCGGCGGCGCGCCTCGTGCAGATCATCCCGCGCCTGAAGAACCTGACGATCCGCCGCGTCTGGCGCGGCCTGTACCCGATGACCCCGGACGGGAGCCCGATCCTCGGCAAGGCGCCCGGCGTGGAGGGGCTCGTGCTCGGGGTGGGGATGTGCGGCCAGGGGTTCATGCTCGGACCCGGCGTGGGAGCGAACCTCGCGGCGCTGGTCGCCAGGGGGGCTCCGCTGCTCGAGCGCGAGGTCTTCGACCTGGTGAGCCCGGCAAGGGACCTCTTCGGCGGGAAGCGCGAAGCGCTCCGGTGACCTCCCTCGGGAGGGGCCCGCGACCGTAGGGGACGGTGCCGGCCGACGGGGGCCGGGGCCGTGCCGGCGTCGGTCCGCTAGCCGAGCTGGAGCCGCTCCGAGCCCGACGCCGCTCCCGGCCCGAGGAACCGGGCCGGGGAGAACTCCCTCGGGTCGAGGTCGACCGGCTCGTTCAGCACGCTCGAGGCGACCCTTCGGCTCGCCGAAGGAGCGAGCATGAATCCGTGCCCGCCGAACCCGTTGGCGTGCACAAAGCCGGGAAGCCGGGGGTCCTCCCCGATCACGGGGAGGCCGTCCGGGGTGTCGTCGTAGAAGCCCGCCCACGCGCGCAGGACCCCCAGCCCGGCGAGCCGCGGGAGGAGGCCGACCAGCGCGCTCGCCATCGCGGTGACGAACCGGGGCGAGCTCGGGACCCCGGCCTCGGTGCCGGGGGGGTGAGGGACCGCGAGGCCGCCGACGAGCTCGCCGCGCATCGACTGGCTGAAGTAGAGCCCGTCGGAGACGCGGACGACCATCGGGTCGAGGAACGGCTTCACCGGTTCGGTGGCGAAGATCTCGTGCCGGGTCGCCACGTTCGGCACCTTAAGGCCGCACCGGCGGGCGAACTCCCCGGACCAGCCCCCGGCCGCGTTCACGACCGTCGGCGAGCTCACGTGGCCTGAGGAGGTCAGGACCTCCGAGAGCTTCCCCCGGTCGTCCCGGCGCACCCCGAGGGCCTCCACGCCGAGGGCCACCTCGACGCCCAGGGCCCGGACCGCCTCGTAGAGCCCCCAGATCGCCGGGTACGGGTAGAGGGTGCCGTCCGAGGCGAGGTAGCAGCCTCCGACGCAGGCACCGGGGACGATCCCGTCGACGAGCCGCTCGACCTCTTCCGTCCCGACCAGGCGCACCGGCAGCCCTTCGGAGCGCCCGGCGTCGCGGACGCGAGCGAGCCGTTCCAGCTCCTGGGCGGTCCCGGCCAGGAACAGGTAGCCGCCCTGCCGGAACCAGATGTTGTGCCCGAACTCGCGGCCGAAACGGCGGTAGGCCGCGACCGCCTCGCGCGCGAGGCGGATCGTCGAGCGGGTCTCCCACTGCTGGCGGATCCCGCCGCCGTTCCGGCCGGAGCCGCCGGCGGAGAGCCTTCCCCGGTCGACGACGAGCAACCGGCGCTCCCCCGCCTTCGCCAGGTGGTAGGCCGTGTAGAGCCCCAGGATGCCGGCCCCGACGATGACCGCGCGGTAGTCGGTCCGTCCCAGCGTCATGTTCCCGCCTCGGGCGGGAGCTCCCCCCGGAGCGCCGCCAGCGAGCCCAGAGAGGTCGGCACGAGCGGCGGGCGCTGGGTGACGTGGCCGACCTCCGCGGGCGCCCGCCCTTCGAGGATCGCGAGGAGCACGATCGCGTCCGGCAGGCAGTGGCGACCCTGGCAGAGGCCGGTGCCGACCCCGGTGTAGCGCATGGCCAGCTCGATCCCCCGGTAGCCGCGGGCCACCGCGGCCTCCAGCTCGTCGAGCAGGACGTCCTCGCACGGGCAGAGGACCCACTTGCCGCGCCGGGGTTCGCGGAGGAGCTCCCGGTAGTACGGCATGAGCTCGCTCGGCGGGCCAAGGGCCGGGGTCGGGGGCGTGGCGGGGCTCTCGGGGTGGAGGACGGCGGCGGCGACCTGCTCCGCGGCCGGGCCGGCTCGGCCGCTCGGGGCAGCGGCCGAGCCGACGGCCCAGATCCCGGGCACGCTCGTCCGTCCCAGCCCGTCGACCTCGGGATAGTACGCCCCCGGAACGTCGAACCAGCGACGTCGCGCGCCGCCCTGGAACGCGAGCTGGGCGTTCGGCAGGCGTCGGTGGGCCAGGACGACCGTGCGGCACGGGAGCCGGAACGTCCCGCCGCCGTCCCGTCGGGCGAGCTCGAGGGCGCGGACGTGCGAGCGTCCTGCGCTGCGGACGACGCGCGAGCGGGGGTAGAGCGGGATCCCGAGGTCGGCGGCGGCGCGAACGACCTCGGGCACGATCTCTCCGAAGGACACGACGGCGGTCACGCCGCGACCGAGCCGGTCGAGGACCTCCCGGGCGCGGGCTCCGCCTCCGACGACGATGCTCTCCCCGAGGGGAAGACCGGCGCGCGAGAGGGCGAGGTCGGCGGTGATGACCCCCGGCCGGTCCGAACCCTCGAAGAGGAGTGAGCCGTCGTACGCTCCGGTCGCCAGGACGACGGTCCGCGTGCGGACGAGAACGCCGCGGGTGTCGTCGCCGATCGCCAGCAGCGTGAGCCCCGGGCTCTCGCCCGGCCGCGGAGGGTCCAGGATCGTCGCGGTCGTTCCCAGCAAGACCTCGGCACCGGTCGTCGATCCTGGTCCCGGCCCTTCCAGTTCGGCCGCCCCGCGCCGCTCCAGGAGCAGCGGATGCTCTCCCGACCGCACGAGCGCTTCTGCGACGGCCCGTCCTGCCCGTCCCCCACCGACGACCGTGACCTCGGTGGTCAGCGAGCGGGGCTCGCGGGCCGGAGCGTCGACGGAGCGGTCGGGCACCCGACCGAAGCCGGCGAGCCGCCGCGCGAACCGTTGGTAGAGCGGCGCGGCCCACGAGGGGCGACGGAGGCCGTGCATCGTATCCACGCCGTTCGGGAGGAGAAAGTCAAGCGCGCCGAAGAGGTCGAAACGTGGCGTGGGCCAGGAGTTCTCCGTGAGCACCACGTCGCCGTCTCCAGCCGGCCGGCGGCACGACCGTACGTTCGGGACGCCGTTGACGCGCACGAGGCAGCCGGTGCAGTGGCCGACGCCGCAGACCGGGCCTCGGGGTCGATGGTACCGGATCGAGCGGGCGAGCGACGGCCACCCGCGCCGGGCCAGCGCGGCGAGGAGGGTATCCCCGGGGCGCGCCTCGACCTCCGAGCGGCCGAATCGGAAGCGCAGGGGTGGGGCTGGGGCCATCTCGCGGCCGAGGACGCCTCGGCCCGGTATTTAGCCGCCCCCTCCGTCGCCGACCGGCGGCGGCCGGGCGTGCCGGGCGCGGCGGGCTCTCGACGGCTATATAGACGCTGTAGGTCCGCCTCTTCCGGCCGTGCGGACGAGCGGAGGGTTCCACGGACGCCGGATCCAGAAGACCGGCGGGTCGACGTTCATCGTCTCCCTGCCGAAGAACTGGGTCCTCGCACGAGGGCTCGGGCCCGGCGACGTCCTATTGTTCACGCCTCGCGCCGACGGGTCCCTCACCGTGTACCCGGCGTCGGCGACGCCCGCCGAGAGCCAGCGCCGCCTGGTCGAGGTGTCGAACGACGACGAGGAGGAGCACCTCTTCCGGCGCCTGATCGCGGAGTACATCGCCGGCTACCCGCTCTTGGAGATCCGCACCGCCTCGCGCATGAGCGCGAAGACCCGAGAGGTCGTCCGCAACTTCGCCCAGAGGATGATCGGACCGGAGATCCTCGAGGAGACCGCCGAGTCGGTGATCCTCCAGGACGTCGTGGGACAGAACCCGCTGCCGATCCCGTCGATCGTGCGCCGGATGCACCAGATGGTCCGCGCGATGCAGGCGGACGCGATGACCGCGTTCCGGGCGCGCGACGCGTCGATCGCCCGCGACGTCGTCGAGCGCGACTGGGAGGTCGACCGCCTCCATTGGTTCCTCGAGAAGCAGGTGACGAGCGCGCTGCGCGACGCGCGGATCCTCGCGACCCTGGACCTCACGCTCCCGGAGTGCTCGACGTACCTCCTCGCCTCCAGGATCCTCGAGCGGATCGCCGACCACGCCGTGAGGATCTCCGAGACCGTCGAGCTCCTCGGGTCGGAGCCGATCCCCGAGCGGATCCTCCAGAAGCTCGAGCAGATGGCCGGACGTGCCGCGAGCTGTCTGTCGGACGCCCTCGACAGCCTCGACCACCGGGACATCGCGAAGGCGAACGAGGTGATCGACACGACGCAGCAGCTCACGCGCGAGCGCGAGCACATCCTGCGGGAGCTCGTGTCCAAGAGGGGACGCCTTGCCGTGGCGGTCGCCTACGTCCTCGAGAGCCTCGAGCGCGCGGCGTTCTATGCGACCGACCTCGCCGAGATCGCGATCAACCGGGCCGTGGAGGCCCCGTCGCGGTCGAGCGACGTCGCCGAGATCGTCTCCGCCGCGGCGGCGACCCCGTCCCGCTAGCCGGGCCGCCCCCCCGGACGGTCCTTGGAGGCGCTCGCCGCGAGAGCGGTGAGCAATCCCTCGATGTCCTGCGGGGTAGGGACCTTGGGGTTCGCGAGCACCGCGGGAGAGCGGAGCGTTTCGGCGACGATCCGGGCCCGCTCCCCGTCCAGCACCGCGACCTGGGCCCCGGCGGCGGAGAGGTCCGTCGGCGCGTCGGAGCTGGCCGCGAGACGCCGGAGGCGCTCGGCCACAGGGGGCACCGGGCGCTCCTCCGGCAGCCTCAACGCCTCGGCCAGCGCGTCCAGTCGTTCGCGCGCCGCCGGTCGGTCGAACTCGAGGACGGGGGGCAGGAGGATCCCGAGGAGCGTCGCGTACCGGACGCCGGTCGGTCGGGCGAGCGCCCGAGCGAGGGCATGGGCGATCCCCCGCTGGGAGTTCGACTGGGCGATGCCGGCCTCGGTCGCGGCGTAGTGGAGGGCCGCCCGGGCGTCCGGGTCGTCGCTCCACCGCAGAGCGTGCGGCAGCCGGCGGACGACGGTCCTCACCGCGTCCACCGCGAGGGCGTCCGAGAACGGGTTCGCCCACGCCGAGACGTACGCTTCGCACGCGAGCGCCGCCGTTTCGAGCGCCCCGGCGACGACCGCCGCCGTCGGGAGACCCTCGGCGAACAGGGGGTCCACGATCGCCCAGTCGGGGACGAGGGTGCGGTGGGCCAGCTCGATCGGCGTTCCGTCCGGCGCGACGACATCGGCGACCCAGCTCGCCTCCGCCCCGCTTCCGCTCGTCGTGGGGACGGCGACCATGCGGGTCCGGGGCCGGTCCGGTAGCGCGAGGTCGACCGGAGGCGTCTCCAGCGAGAGCTCCGGCCGTTCGAGCAGGAGACGGGCGGCCTTCGTCGCGTCGATCGTGGTCCCTCCGCCCACCGCGACCACCCAGTCGGGGTTGGAGCTGCGGAGCCGGCCGGCGAGCTCGGCGATGGCGTCCGTGCGGTTGGAGACGGAGGCATCGGCGATGGAGGTTACGACGGTGCCAGCCCGCTCGAGCTCCTCCACGGCCCGTCGGGGGCCTTCCCGGTCGGCGACGACCGGGTCGATGACGATCGCCGCCCTCTGGGCTCCGAGCCCGCTCAGCTGCTCGAGCGCCCCGGTGCCCCAGGCGATGGCCGGAGCGGTGTAGAACCCGACCATCCGACCGACGGGCTCACGGGGCGGGGGGCCCTTCCCGGCACCGCCGGCAGGCGCCCGCGAGGGAGTAGGCGATCCGCTCGACGCTCCACCCGTCCGGAGTCACCGCGGCGAGCTCGGTGAGGAGGTGCCGGTCGAGCTCGGTCAGCTCGAGCCCTTGGATCCGGCCGCAGACGCGGCAGACGATGTGGGCATGGGGGTCCTCCCCCAGGGCCGTCACCCCGGGCGCCGGGCGGGCCAGCACCGTCGGCCCGCTCTCCGGCGTGGTCGTCGGTCTCGCGGCCGGGCGGGATCGTACGCGGCGGACGGTCGGCATCGTGGTCGGCGACCGCACCCGTCTATATACGCTCGGAAGGACCCCCGACCCCCACCGTCAAGTCGGGGCGACCTTCCGCTCAAGAACCCCGCGCCAGAGTCCCTCCCTGGGAGAAACGGTCCGTGGCGGACCCATCCCGCGGACCCGGTTCGGTCCTTCCTCGCCTCGTCCTGCTGGGCATCCTGTGGGGGGCGACGTTCCCGATCAGCCGCCTGGGCGTCGCGGCCGGGGCGAACCCGTTCGTCCTGGTCACGATCGCCTTCGGGATCGCGGCGGCGGTGAGCGCGCCGGCGGCCGTCGCGAGCCGGAGCCCGTTCCCGTCCTGGAGGAGCCTTGCCGAGTCGGCCGGCGTAGGGGCGCTCCTGATCGGCGGGATTAACCTCCCGCTCTTCTGGGGCGAGCGGTTCGCGACCGGGGGCGTGGCGTCGATCGTCTACGCGACCGCCCCGATGGTGAGCCTGGCGTTCGTCTGGCTCCTCCGCACGGGCGAGCGCTTCGGCGCGCGCACGGGCTTTGCCCTCGTCCTGGGACTGGGAGGGGTCGTGGTCCTTGCGCTCGCGTCCGGCGGGGCCGCGATCACGAACCCCTGGGGCCTCGTGTCGTTCGGTATCGGCGCCGTATGTCAGGGCACCGGAGCGGTCGCCCTCGGGCGGCTGCGCCCGCGCGGCGAGGGCGCCTGGGGTGAGACGTTCCAGTTCGTCGGCGGGGGAATCGCATCCCTCGCCGTCGTCGCGGTGCTCGCCCCGAAGATCTCGATCGCGTGGAGCGCGTCGGTCGTCGTCTCGGTGCTGTACGTCGGCGTCGTCTCGATGGTGATCGGCTACGCCCTCTTCTTTGACATGATCCGCCGCCACGGCGCCGTCGAAGCGAACCAGGTGACGTTCCTCAATCCGGTCGTCGCGCTGGTCCTGGGCGTGGTCGTCTTCGCCGAGCCGTTCGCGATCGAAGAGATCGGGGGCCTTGCCCTGATCCTTCTGGCGCTGGCCCTTTTGCATCTTCCCGGCCCGCCCCGGCCGAGCTCCCGGACCCCCTCCGGGGGCGCCCCGGGCCCCCCTGAGGAGCCCGAGCGCCGACCTGACCGTACGGACGGTTCAAGAGAGGCTCGCCAGTCCTGATCGTCAGCGATGATCGCGATCCAGTTCCATGGACAGGGAGGGCAGGGGGCGGTCGTCGCCCGTCAAGCACCCGACCAGACCTCGTCGTGGTCCTGGACCCCCTCCAAGTTCGCCGCACCGGCCACCGCTTGATCGCGCGGCGGACCCACCGCCAAGGACCGACGGCCGGTCCCTAGGCCGGCTTGGGGCTCACGCTCGAGGCATCCCCGAGGAGGTCCCGGACAAGCTCCAGGAGGTTCTGCGGTTCCAGGGGCAGGCGGACGACGTGCAGCCGCCCGGCCGACCGCAGGGCAGGGTCACGCGTACCGACGACGACCAGGTCGGCGTCGCGGAGCGCCCCCAGCGCCCACCGGCTCGCGCTCGGGCAGTAGTGGGCGTTGGACGCGACGACAACGACCGGATGCGATCCGCCGGCCCCGGTGTGGTAGCTCTCCGCGCCATGGAGGTCCGCGAAGCGTCGGACCGCCAAGCCGTCCGCCTCGAGGAGGGCGACCACCGAGCCGCCGAGGCTCGGGGTTTCATCGACCACGAGCACCTCGGTCGTCACGCTCGCAAGAGGTGCAAGTTCCGAAGATGAAGCCAAGGTCGAGCCCGGTTGACGCGGGCGCGCCCCGCGCGGAACGTTTTGAGGCCGGCTGTCGTTTCCCTCGCGGTGCCGGGGACGAACGTGCCGGAATCGATCCGCGAGCTGTCGGCCATTCTCGATCAGGCTCCGGTGGCGCTCCTCCTCGTCGACCGGGACGGCACGATCGCCTGGGCGAACGCGATGTACCGGGCCTGGAGCCGGGACGAGGCCGCTCCGAGGCCGGGGAGCGTCGGCTACCTCCGCGACCCCCTCTTGCGCGGGACCGAGCTGGGGGCCGCGGTCGGGCGGGGGCTCGCCGACGCCTCCGCGAAGGGGACCGTCTGGTCCGCCCAGGGCCTCCCGCTCCCTCCGGTGACTCGACGGACCCCAACGCATGCCGACGTGACGTTAAGCGTCGTACCGGCGGAGGACGGCCAGCCTTCCCGCCTCGTCCTGGTCCTGGTCGACGCGAGCGCTCGGCTGCTCGAGCAGGAGCGGGCGCGCTTGCACTACGAGGCGTTCCTCACGTCGACCAACGCGATCGAGGTGACCGACCGGGAGGGCGTGCTGATCGACGTGAACCCGGCGTTCGAAGCGACGTACGGCTACTCGCGCGCGGAGTGCGTGGGCAAGTCGCCGGCGATGGTCGCGAGCGGCCGGAACCGCCGCGAGCTCTACGAACGGATGTGGGCGGACCTGCTCGACCCGACGCGGGGGCACTGGTCCGGGGAGGTCATCAACCTCGACCGATGGGGCCGCGAACGGCCCGTCTTCCTCACGATCACCGCGGTCCGGAACGACGCGGGCGAGACGACGCACTACGTCGGGGTCGCGGTCGACCTCACCGAGCACAAGACCTGGGAGCGGGCCGCCGCGCACTCCGACCGGCTCGCCTCCCTGGGGCAGCTGGCCGCCGGGGTCGCCCACGAGATCAACACGCCGCTCGCGAACGTGATGCTGGTCGCCGAGAGCCTGCGACGCCGCGCGGCGGACCCGTGGACGCGAGGCCGGGCGGAGACGATCACCTCGCAGGTCGACGTCGCCGCGCGGATCGTCCGCGGCCTGCTCGACTTCGCGCGGCGGAGCGAGCCCCAGGCGACGCGCCTCGACCTCACGGACGTCGCCCGGGAGGCGGTGCGGTTCCTCCGCGGCAAGCAGTCGGCGAACGTCGAGGTGGAGGAGCGCTACCCGGCCGAGCCGCTTACGATCCTCGGCGACCGGGGCCAGCTGATGCAGGTGCTCACGAACCTCCTTCTGAACGCTTACGACGCGCTCGAAGGGTCGGCCGAGGGGCGGATCGTCGTCGAGGCCCGCCGCTTCGAGCGTGACACCGAGGTGGAGGTCCGCGACTCCGGGCCCGGGATCCCGCTCGAAGCGCTTCCCCACGTCTTCGAGCCGTTCTTCACGACCAAGCCCGAGGGCCGGGGGACCGGGCTCGGGCTCGCGATCTGCCACGGGATCGTTCAGGCGCACGGGGGAACGATCGTCGCGCGCAACATCCGGGGCGGCGGAGCGAGCCTGGTCGTCCGCCTCCCGCTGGCTCCCCCCGCGGCCAAGCCCGCGCCGCCTTGACCGGGAGCCCTCGGCGGGGTCCCGGGGTCCGCGACACGTCCCTGAGGGGTGAAGAAACCTCAAAACCGACGGCGCGCCTGCCGTCCCGATGCGTATCCTCGTGGTCGACGACGATGCCGTGTTCCGCGAGGAGCTCGCCGACCTGTTGAGGGACGAGCACCACGAGGTCAGCGTCAGCCCGTCGGTCCCGAAGGCGCTCGAAGAGCTCGCGAACGCGGAGTTCGACGTCGTCCTCACCGACCTCAAAATGCCCCGCCAGGGGGGGCTCGACCTCCTCCGGGAGGTCCGCGCCCACTACCCCACCACGCCGGTGGTCATGGTCACCGGCTTCGCCACCGTCGAGACGGCGGTCGCGGCGATGAAGGCCGGCGCGGCCGAGTACGTGCAGAAGCCGTTCAAGATCGAGCAGGTCCGGGAGGTCCTCAGCCGCCTCGAGCAGGAGTCGAAGTTCCTTTCCGGCGGCGACCGGCCCCCGACCCCCGACACGCTCACGCGGGCGTGGACGCGCAAGGAAGGGACCGCCGTGCTCCACCTCACGACACGGCCGGTCCGGCCGAGCCCAGGGGTGACCGTCGAGACGACGGACCTCGAGAACCCTACGGCGATCCGGGACCAGGTCGCGACGTTCCTCGCCGAGCATCCCAAGGCCGGTCTCCTCCTGGAGGACATCGACCTGCTCCTCGCCCATCACCGGAAGTCGGACATCCTACTGTTCCTGGAGGACCTCCGCCGACGCATGGAGGGCAGGGGGCCGTTCGTCGTGACGTTCGACCCGAAGCGGATCTCGGCGACCAGCGCCCGGGACGTCCGCGCCGCGGTCGCCGGCCCGGCGACGCGCCTCACGCTCGAGACCCTCGCGAACCCGGTCCGGCGCGCCGTCCTCCGTCGTGCGGCCGACGGGCCCTGCTCGTTCACCGACGCGCTGAAGGCGGCCGGCCTCGAGGACTCGCCGAAGCTCGCCTTCCACATCCGCCGCCTGGTCGATGACGGCCTGGTGGCCCACGAGGGCGAGAGCTACCGGATCACCCCGAAGGGGAAAGAGGCGGTCCTGTGGCTCAGCGAGGCGGACACCCTCGCACGCCACGACGGTGCGACCAGCGGAGCGTTCGCGCACTCCCGCCCGGACTGATCCCCTGTCGGCCGTCAACCCACACTGGCGGCGAGCTCCCTCGACCCGAGGGACGTGGCCGCGCGCCTAGAGCCGACTGCGTGCGGCGGGGATCCGATGCCGTCCCGAGGCGGGGCGGCCACCCCCACGTCGTGCGCAGGGGACCTCAGGACCATCTTCGGCCGGAGCCTCCCCGACGAGCGCGGCCCCGCCCGTGGCAACCTCCGGGGCCAGCGGGATCAGCAGGTCGACCTCGCCTTCGGCCGGCTCCTCGGTGAAAGCGACCCCGGTCCCTCGGAAGACTTCGAGCATCTCCGGGTTCTCCGCTCGGACCCTGGCCTCGAACCTTTGGATGCCGAACGCCAAGGCGGCCCGGGCGAGCCGCGCGAGCAGGAGCGTGGCGATCCCCTGGTCCCGGAACGGTCCGCCGACCAGGAAGGCGACCTCGGCGACGGGGGAACCGGCGGAGGGTCGGACGTACTCGCCCAAGCCCAGGACCGCGACGCGATCGGGATGGTCGCCTAGGACCAGAAGGCAGAGGCGCTCGTCCGGCGACGCCGGTGCGAGGATCTCCTCCTGCGTGAGCGCCGGCCGGGCCGTGGCCGCGCGGCGCGGTTCGGGCGCCTCCCGCTCCAGGAGGTCGAGAACGATGTCGCGATCCGACGACTGGACCGGACGGACCCAGACCTCGGCACCGTCGCTCAGGAACGCCGGGCCGGCCACCGCGGGGGGCAGCGAGGCCTCGACGTGTGGGCCTTGATAGACCATCGCACGGCTAGTCCCTTCGCCGGCACATGAACGACGTGTGGACCGGAATTGACCGAGGGTGATGCCTCCCTGCCGGCGAGCTCCGTCACGGTGAGGCAGACGAGCCGGGGGTGCCCCCGGCCTCCGTCCGCCGGGGGAGCGACCACCGGCCGTGGGACAGAACCGGGCGAAGCCGGGGAACGAGCCGGCGCGCCTCGGCAGCGATCCCGCCACGCCGTCCTACGCCGGACCGCGCCGAGGCCGCGCGAACTCGGCCAGCGGGACGGCCACGGAGAGACGCTCACCTTGCCGAACGGGGCGCCTCCCGAAGGATGAGGGTCAGGCCCACGATCACGATCACGAAGCCCACCACCTCCCAGACCGTGACCGGTTCGCCGAAGAACCCGGAACCGGCGGCGATCCCCACGAGCGGGATCAGGTAGGTGACCGAGTTCGCCCGGACCGGGCCGACTCGGTAGTGCAGGCGGAAATAGGTGAAGTAACCGACCACGGAAGAGAAGACGACGAGCGCCGCGAGCGCGGCCCAGACCCCCTCACGCCACGGAAGGACCTCGGGGAAGGGAAGGACCAGCGCGATCGCTCCGAGCAGAAGAGCACCCACGCCGAACTGGGCGCCGATCTGCCACAGCCCTTGTCGCCCTCCGCCGAACCGCCGCAGCAGGACCGAACCGAACGCCGTGCTGGCCATCGCCCCGATGACGAAGAACGGCCCCATCCACCCGCCGGTAGGGCCGCCGGCCAGCGTGGGGGCGACCAGGACGACCACCCCGACGAGGCCGACCAAGATCCCGAGGAGGGACCGGGGGCCCAGCCGCTCGCGCGGGATGAGGAAGTAGACGAAGACGACGGTCAGGATCGGTGCGGTCGTGGAGAGGACGGAGGCGTAGCCTCCCACGATGTACTGTTCCCCCCAGTAAAGGCATCCGCCGTACAGCCCAATGAGGAAGACCCCGCCCACGGCGGCCGAGACCGAGAGCCCCCGAGCCGACGGCCACGCCTCCCGGCGGACCGCGGCGATCGTGGCGAACGCCCCGGCCGAGAGCGCGTAGCGAACCGCGGCGAAGGCGAGCGGGGACGCGCCGAGGACAATCCCCTGCCGGATGAACACGTAGGCGATTCCCCAGACCCCCGCGCAGATCGCGAGCACCACGGCGTCCCACGCCGAGAAGGGAAGCGACGCCCGCGCGTGAGACCCGGTCCCGTCCACGGTGGTCTGAGGAGCGAGGGAAGGACCCCCACCCGGGCGAGAGGAGCTCATCGACCGAGGGGGCCAGCTAGCCCCGGTACAAGAGCGGAGTCGCCGGACCCTTCCGCCAGGGCGGATCTCCCCTGCGGCCCAAGCGAGGGCCGGTCCGACTCCCCGCGTGGGCCCGGTGGCGACGGCCGAAACGCTCCCGCGGGCGCTCCCACGCGAGAGGCGAGGGTCGACCAACCGTTAATCCCGCCGCGGTCTTCCCCACCGACCGCGGCCCTCCGCTCGAGCGACGTGGGCTTGGCGGCCCCCGCGACCTCCGATGAAGGCGATGGTCCTCCGCACACCATCCTCGGCCGAGTCGCGTCCGCTGCGCCTCGAAGAGGTGCCCACGCCCGAACCCCGCGAGGGCGAGGTCCTCGTCCGGGTCGACAAGTGCGGGGTCTGCCGGACCGACCTCCACGAGGTCGAGGGAGACCTGCCTCCCCGGCTCTCCGCGGTGATTCCCGGCCACGAGATCGTCGGCACCGTCGCCCGCCTCGGCGAGAACGTTCGATCGGTCTCGGAGGGGGACCGCGTGGGGCTTCCCTGGCTCCACTCCACGTGCGGGCGGTGCGAGTACTGCACCACCGGCCGGGAGAACCTCTGCGAGCGCAAGGAGTTCACCGGCTACACGACCCACGGGGGGTACGCCCCGTACGTCCTCGGCCGAGAAGGGTACCTGCTCCGCCTTCCTCCGGGGGACGCGAGCCGATGGGCCCCGTTCCTGTGCGCGGGGATCATCGGCTACCGGGCCCTCAAGCTCGCCCTGCCGAGGCCCGGCGGTCGGATCGGGTTCTTCGGCTTCGGGGGGTCGGCCCACCTCACGCTCCAGGTCGCCTCCCGGCTCGGGTTCGCCACGGTCGCCTACTCTAGGGACGCCGCCCACCTCGAGCTCGCCCGGAAGCTCGGGGCGTCGGAGACGGTCCTCCTAGAGAAGGGGAGCCTCGCCGGGCGGACACCTACGCTCGACGCCGCGGTCGTGTTCGCCCCTGCCGGGGAGGTCGTGCTCCAGGTGCTCCCCGAGCTGAAGAAGGGGGCGACCGTCTCAATCGCCGCGATCCACATGAGCCCCATCCCGGCGATCGATTACGACCGGTACCTCTCCGGGGAAAGGAAGATCACGAGCGTCGAGGCGAACACTCGCTCGGACGCTAAGGAGCTCCTCGACCTCGCCGCCCGACACGGCCTCGAGAGCACCGTCCAGCTCCGGCGGCTGACCGAGGCGAACGAGGCGCTCCTCGACCTCAAACGGGGCCGGGTCACCGGAGCTCTCGTTCTGGACTGCGCCCGCGAGGCCTCGACGTAGGTCCCGGCGCCACCGGCGTGCCCGGGACCGGCGCTAGGGACGATCCGAGCGTCCAAAGCGTCGGAGCGGCCCGTGGAACGAGGTGTGCGGGTCTTGGTCGTTCGTAGGGTGGGCTGAGGTCATTGGACTCGCCGCCCTGCCATCGCCACGGGCATGATCTAATGCGTCGGAGGCCCGTACGACCCTGCCCCTAGATCCAAGGGTCGGAAGACCACCAACTTGGGAGGCATTGCCCATGTCGGTGGTCCATGAGAAACATCATGGCAATGGAATGCCTCAAAGAGGCGATGGCGGCCTCCAAGGACCCGATGACCAGTCTTTCGGTTCACCGGTCCACCCTAGAAAGCCTTCAGGAGCTCAAGACCGGGGCGGAGACGTGGGACCTATTCCTCGAGCGGCTTGCCGCCTTCTATGAGGACACGCTCACCCCCGAGCTACGCTCCGAGCTGCGACGACGCCCTCGCGGCCCGAGGGTGCCACTTCGCGAAGTTCTCCGCCAGCATGAGGAACTGAAGCGTAGGGATCGTTGAGCCGTGTGGTCGACGATCTCGCCGACGCGTATCTCGAACTCATTGACCTAGCCGAGGATGCTCGACGTGAGCTTCTCGCCCTGCCGTACGACCTACGAGGGAGATTCGTCCCCGCCTTCTCATCGCTCGCGGCTCATCCCACGCGGAGGACCCTCGATCTTGATGTTCGGCGGCTCCATGACCGCCGGGGGCGAATGACCCGCTACTGGCGTCTGAAGGTTCCGGGAGGGTACCGAGCCATCTACCGCGTGATCCGCGGACGGGTCCACGTCGATGCCTTTCGCCCTCGACCCAGCGTGTACTCCTGGCTGTACAAGATCCTCGATCGGCGCCGGTAGAGATTGGCGGCTTCGACCCATCGGAAGCTCCCCCCGACGGTGCGAAGAGGATTCGGCCGGGGGCGTGGGGAGAGGTGCTTGGGAGCCCCTCCGTTCATCGCCCACCAGCCCGGATTGGAACCCCCGGGCGGCTCAAGTGCCGACGATTTTTCAATGGATGTACCTAGGAGTTCTGTGCGGGGAGAGGGATTTGAACCCACGAACCCCTACGGGACCAGACCCTGAATCTGGCGCCTTTGGCCAAGCTTGGCAATCCCCGCGCGGGCGCCGCGAGCGGCGTCCCGCTTATCACCGTTCTCACGGCCCGCCCCCTCGCGGGCGGGTGCGGTCCCGGGGGTACCGGGAGCGCCTACGCCGTCGGAGGCGCGGCGACGACGGGGGCCGGTCTCCCCTTTTCCTCCTCGAGAATCCCGAGCGCCTCGTGGACCGTGGCCTTCTCGTGGATGATCGCCCTGAGCGCCTTCAGCATCGCGACCGGGTGGTCCGATTGCCAGATGTTCCGGCCCATGTCGATGCCGCGCGCCCCCTGGGCGATCGCCCCATGGGCCAGCTCGAGGACCGCACGGTCGCTGTCGAGCTTCGGCCCGCCCGCGACCACGATCGGGACCGGGCACCCGTCGACGACCTTGGAGAAGTTCTCGCAGTAGTACGTCTTCACGATGTGCGCTCCGATCTCCGCCGAGACTCGGCAGGCCAGCGAAAGGTAGCGGGCGTCGCGCTTCTCGAGTTCCTTGCCGACCGCGGTGATCGACATCACCGGGATCCCCTCGTCCTCACCCTCATCGACCAGGTGCGAGAGGTCGACCAGGCTCTGGTGTTCGTGGGGGGCCCCGACGAAGACCGAGAGAGCGACCGCGCTCACGTTGAGCCGGGCCGCGTCGCGCATCGACGTCGTGATCGCCTCGTTCGAGAGGTCATCCTGGAGGACCGTCACCCCGCCCGAGACCCGCAGGAGGATCGGCGTGTTGGCCTCCGGAGGGACGCACGAGCGCAGGATCCCCCGGGTGACCCCGATGACGTCGGCGTACGGTAGGAGAGGGGCGATCGTCGCCCGGATGTTCTCGAGCCGACGGGTCGGCCCCATGAAGTAGCCGTGATCCACCGCGACCATGACGGAGTTGCCGCTCGGAGGCCGGAACATCCGGCCCATGCGGTTGCGCATTCCCCACTGCATCGTCCACCTTAGGGCGGTCCGACGACCGGCCCGAGGCAAATAGCGTTGCGGGAGCCGTAACGTCGCGGCCTACTCGGAGGGGCTGCGCGGAGCGGGACGCAGGACGACCGGGACCCGTCGGTCCTCCTTGACGCGGTTCAGCACCACCTGGGTGTTCGACCGCTCGACATACGGGTCCTGGAGGGTGTGCTTGACGAACCGGTCGAGGTCCCGCCGGTCCCGGAACCGGCCGATCAGGAGCGCGTCGTAATCTCCCGTGACGTCGTAGATCGCGTAGGCGTGGGGGTCGTGGGCGAGGCGCTCCTCCACCTCCCTAAGCTTGCCCTTGGAGATCCGCACCCCGACGATCGCGCAGAGGTCCCAGCCGAGGAGCTCATCATCGAGGACCGGGACGTACCCACGGACCACCCCGTCGGCCTCCATCTGGGCGATCCGAGCGCTCACGGTCGTGGGGGAGACCTTGAGGCGGTGGGCGATCGCGCGATGGCTCGCCCGCGCATCGACGTTGAGCTCCTCGAGGATCGACCGGTCGAGCTCGTCCAGGCTGGACGCACGGGCCATGCGGCTTGAGAGCGGCGGTGGAAGATAACGTGCGGCGTGCGAAAGGTGGACGTGCGTCCAGTTCCGCCCCCTCAGGGCTCTTGTAGCCGGGTTTGCTCGAGCCCCCGGGCGAGACGGGATGGCGGCGCGGAAGGCGGCGAAAGAAGTGGACGGGGAGGCGGTCGTCGAGCGTCTAGCGGCCGAGAAGGTCCGGTGGGTCCAGCTGTTCTACACCGACGTCTTCGGCGGATACAACCAGGTGTCCGTCCCGCGCGAGTCTCTCGACGCCGAGATGTTCCGTTCCGGGGTCCCGAAGCTCGACGGCTCCTCCGTCCGAGGGTTCCGCGAGATCTTCGAGTCGGACATGCTCCTGGTCCCGGACCCGGCGACGATCGCCAACATCCCCTGGGACCCGGAGGCCGGCCGGACGGTGCGGTTCATCTGCGACGTTCGCCTCGGCGCCTCGAAGGAGGCCTACGAGCACGACCCTCGCGGGGTCGCGCGGAAGGTCGAGGGCGTCCTCGCCTCCGCCGGGTTCGACCGCTCCTACTGGGGGCCCGAGGTCGAGTTCTTCGTCTTCGACGGGGTCGAGCTCGTCCCGTCGCACGCCGGGGTCCGGGATGCGTGGGCCGGCGCCGGCTACCTAATCCGCCAGGCCGAATCGCCCTGGGCGTCGGGGAGTTCCCAGCCGACGATCCGCTTCAAGGAAGGCTACCACCGCACCCCCCCGGTCGACTCGCTCGTCGGGCTCCGCGCCGAGGTCTGCAACATCCTTTCCGACGACTTCCACCTGACCGTGGACGCCCACCACCACGAGGTCGCTACCGCGAGCCAGTCGGAGATCAACCTCAAGTTCGACGAGCTCGTTCCGATGGCCGACCACATCCAGGACCTTCGCTACGTCCTCAAGAACGTGGCCCACCGCCACGGCATGCTGGCGTGCCTCATGCCGAAGCCGATCTACGGGGACAACGGGATCGGGATGCACGTCAACCAATCGATCTGGTCGAAGGGGAACAACGCCTTCTTCGACCCGAACGACCGCTACGCCGAGGTCAGCCAGACCTGCCGGTACTACGTTGGCGGCCTGCTCGAGCACGCCCGTGCGCTCTGCGCGATCACGAACCCCATCACGAACTCCTACCGACGTCTCGTGCCCGGCTACGAGGCCCCGGTGTTCATCGCTTGGAGCAAGGCGAACCGCTCGGCGAACGTCCGCATCCCCTTCTACCACAAGGGCCGCGCGGCGGCGAAGCGGGTCGAGTACCGGACGCCGGACTCGGCGGCGAACATCTACCTGACCGAGGCCGCCCTCGCCCTCGCCGGCCTGGACGGGATCCGCCGGAAGATCGAACCGCCCCCGCCCGTCGATGAGAACATCTACAAGCTCACGCCGGCCCGTCGCAAGGAGCTTCAGATCCGCGAGCTTCCGGGGTCGCTCGCCGAGGCGCTGGATTGCCTGGGGTCCGACCGCTCCTTCCTGAAGCCGGCGTTCGCCGACAGCCTGCTCGACACGTACGTCGAGATGAAGCGCGAGGAGCAGCTCGAGCTGAACCTGCGGCCCCATCCGTACGAGTTCTACCGATACCTGGACGTCTAGGGCTGGGCGCCCGGACGAGCTCGTTGTCCGCCGTCAGCCGGGGAGCCGGAGGCGCCGCGTGACCGAGGCCGTGCTGCTCGTCGGGGGCCGGGTGTTCACGGGCCGGAGGTACGCCGAGGCGCTGCTCGTCGAGGGTCCTCGGGTCGTTGCGGTGGGGACAGAGGCCCAGACGCGGCGCGAGGCCCCCACGGGCGCCGACCGGATCGACCTGGGCTCGAACCTGGTCGTGCCAGGCCTGGCCGACGCCCATCTCCACCTCGGTGAGCTCACGCGCGAGAGGGAGGCGCTCGACCTCGGCCCCATGAGGTCGATCTCCGCCCTCCAGGAGCATCTCCGGCAGAGGGCGGAAGAGCGACCTCGAGGTCCGCTGGTGGGCCGGGGCCTCGACCTCGAGACCCTCGCCGAACGTCGCTGGCCGACCGTGGCCGAGCTGGACGCCGCCGTCGCCGACCGCCCGGTGGTCCTCCAGCACGCGAGCGGTCATGCGGCGGTGGCGAACACCGCCGCGCTCGAAAGGGCCTACGGCCCGGCCTATGGGGACCGCGCGGAAGGACCCCGGAACGGCGTGGCGGTCGAGGAAGAGCTCGACGCCCTGGGGCCGGTCGTGCGGGAAGGCCTGCCCCTCACCCCCGAGGCCGTCGAGCGCACGATGAGGGAGCTCGCCGCCCTCGGGCTCACGGCGGTCGGGACGATGAACACCGGCGAGGAGGAGCTCGCGATCCTTCGGCAGCTCGACGGAGACGGCCGCCTCCCGTTCCGAGTCCGGGCCTACCCCCCGCTCGGCCGAGCTCCCGAGGTCGCCCTCCTCCGAGAGCGGCAAGGGTCCCAACTCAGGGTCGTGGGAGTCAAGGCGTTCTTGGACGGGGCCTTCGGCCCCCGGACCGCGTCGATCCGTGGACCCTACGCGGACGACCCCTCGACCGAAGGGATCGACCGGGGAGACGATGCCTCGCTCAGCGGAGCGCTCGACGAGGCGTGCCGGCTCGGTCTTGGACCCGCGCTCCACGCGATTGGCGACCGTGCCGTCCAGCGGGCGGCCCGACTGCTTTCGGGGAGGCAGGCGGAGAGGTCTCCCCCCAGAATCGAGCATGCCAGCCTCACCCCCCCACCCGTCCTCGAAGCGCTCCGCAGGGCCGGGACACACCTCGTCGTGCAGCCCGGGTTCGTGGCGAGCGACGTTTGGCTCTCGGCCAGGCTCGGACCGGAGCGTGCCCGGTGGGCGTACGCCTTTCGGACCCTGAGCAATCTCGGGATGCCTCTCGCGGGGTCCAGCGACGCCCCGTACGATGGGGCGGACCCCTGGCGAGGGATGCGCGCGGCCGTCCGACGGCAGGACGACCTCGGTCGGTCCGCGAACCCTTGGCCGGACCAGGCGCTCACCGAGGTGGAGGCGCTGACGCTGTACGGCCAGGGAGCTCATGGGGCGCTCGGGGACCCCGGCAGGGGGCAGCTCGAGCCCGGCGCTACGGCGGACTTCGTGGTGCTCTCCGTGCGACGCCTCGGAGACGCGGTCCGCCTCGGCGGCTCCGCGGTCCGGGAGACCTGGGCCCGAGGCCGACCTCTCCTTCCAGGCGGCCACGGGTAGAGGGGCCGGCGCTAAGCCGCGCGCGGCCTCCGCAGCACGTGGCCGCTCCGTCCTCCGTTCCCCCTCGTCGCGAGCTCTCTCCCTCGATGCGGGTGGACCTGCTGGTTTCCGACTGGAAGGCAGGCCTCGCCCCTGAGGCCACGGAGGAGGAGCTCGAGCGCCAGCTGTACGGCCAGGCCTGGGACGCCTACGAGGCGGGCGACCACGGCTTCGGCCTGTGGTGCTGGCACGAGTGCGACCGGCTCACGAACAACCTGAACGGCAACGTTCGCGAGGTCACCCGAATCCTCGGCAGCGGTCGCTACCTAGGGTTCTCCCATCGGAAGGTGCTCGCGCTCGAGGTCCCGATCGAGAGGATCTACCGCCCCCGCAAGGGCGACATGAGCACCCCCCGGCCGGACGCGTTCGTCCTTCCGCACTACCAGGTGCTCTGCGTCTACTTCGCGCAGGCATCGGCCGGAGATCCCAAGGCGAAAGCTCTCTTCGAGATCGCCCTCACCGAGCTCGAGGACCGCCGCCGCGCCGACCCGTTCCTGCGCCATTTCGAGACGTTCCGTGACCTCTGGCGGCGGACGAGCGCCCCGGCGCCGACCCTACCGTCCGAGCCGGCCACCGGTCCGGGGAGGGCCCGACGGCCCGCCTCGAATCGAGGCCGGGTCTAGGGAGCGGGATCCCGTGGTCCCGACGCTCCCCCCAGGGGGACGCTCGCCGAGAAATTCCGTGGAGAGGGTCCTTCGGCAGCGCGGGGAGCTGATATTCGGCAGGCGGTTGGCGGGCTGGAGGGCCTCGTGACGAGCGCACGAACTGAGGGCACAGGAAAGGCCGGGGCCGACGCTAGGTTCCGGGCGTTCCTCGCCGATGATTGGCGCCAGTGGATGGCGCAAGCACCCGAAGTGGCGACGGTCGTGGGGTTCCCGGGACTGAACGACCGGTGGAGCGACGATTCCCCCAACGGGATCTCGGCCCGCGACCGCCACCTCAAGGAGAGCGTCCGGGCACTGTCGAAGATCCACGCCCCCGCGCTCAGCCCCCGGGAGCAGGTCAACCACCGGCTCTACGGCCGGCTCCTCGACCTGGCGGTCGAAGGCCGGAAGTTCGGCGACGATCCGCTCCCGTTCCACTTCGGTTCCCCTCGAAACCTGTGGATGCCCCTCAACCAGATGGACGGGATCCAGATCACCGCCGGCCAGATCCTTCCGGTCCAGCCCCGCCGGTCCTTGGCGGACGTCGAAGCGATCCTCTCGCGCTTGCGCGCTCTCCCCGCGGTCGTGGACCAGGACACGGCTCTGCTCGAGGAAGGCCGTCGCCGGGGATACACTCCCCCTCGGATCGCCATTCACGGCGTGCCCGACCAGGTCGAAGGTCTCGTCCCGGAGGATCCGACCGCGAGCGCGCTCTGGGAGCCGTTCGCTGACCTGCCGAAGGCGCTGGTCGAATCGGAGCGCGCCCGACTGATCGAAGAGGCCCGCGAGGCTTACACCGCGGGGGTGAGACCCGCCTTCCTGAGGTTGCACCGGTACCTCGTCGACGTCTACCTGCCGGCAGCCCGGGAGTCGATCGCCGCCGCGGACCTTCCTCACGGTCGCGAGGGGTACGCGTTCCATGCCCGCTGGACGACGACGACCGACCTCACGCCGGAGGCGATCCACGAGATCGGGCTCTCCGAGGTCCACCGCGCGCGAACGGAGGTCGAGGCGCTCGTCCGGTCCACCGGCTTCTCCGGCAGCCTGACGGAGTTCCACCAGTTCCTGCGGATCGACCCCAGGTTCCTCTACCGCTCCGCCGCGGAGTTGGTCGACGGGTATCGGGTCATCGCCAAGCGGATCGACCCCGAGCTCGCGCACCACTTCGGGCGGTTACCTAGGTTGCCGTACGGCGTGGTGCCCGTTCCGGATTTCCAGGCCCCAAGCTCCCCGGGGGCCTACTACCTGCCCGGGGCTCCGGAGGACGGCCGCCCGGGCTTGTTCTTCGCCAACACCCACGATCTCCCTTCCCGGCCGAAATGGCGGATGGAGTCCCTCACCCTCCACGAGGCGGTCCCCGGCCATCACCTCCAGATCGCCCTCGCCGCCGAGCTCGAGGACGTCCCGGAGTTCCGCAAGCACAGCGGGGAGACGGCGTTCGTCGAGGGGTGGGGGCTGTACGCCGAGAGCCTAGGGGAGGAGCTCGGTCTCTACCGGGACCCGTACTCCAAGTTCGGGGCCCTCGACCACGACATGTGGCGGTCGATACGGCTCGTGGTCGACACCGGGATGCACGCGCTCGGATGGACGAGGGACCGCGCGATCGCCTTCTTCCGCGAGCACACGGGCATGAGCGATCTTGACATCGCGGTCGAGGTCGACCGGTATCTCGTCATGCCGGGGCAAGCCCTCGCCTACAAGCTCGGGCAGCTCAAGATACGGGAGCTGCGCACGCTCGCGGAGACCACCCTGGGCGAGCGGTTCGACGAGCGGGCGTTCCACGACACGGTGCTCGAGGAGGGCGGCATCCCGCTCGGCGAGCTCGAGGCCCGCGTCCGCGCCTGGATCGAGAGCCGAAAGGCCGGCTCGGGCGCCGCCTCCTCGACCGCCGCCCGGGCGAGCCGGACGAAGCGCCGGCGGACGACCTCGCGGCGGGGCCCGCGTCCCGCCGGCCGGAAGGCCTGACGGAGGGGTCGCATGCGAGTCGTCGTCCTCGGGGGGGGCGGGCTGACCGGCCGGGGCGCGGTCCGCCAGCTCGGGGTGGGCGGCGTCTTCGATGAGGTCGTCGCCGCCGATGTCGACCGGACGCTCGCGGAGGCGGCTGCTTCGGCCGCCGGCCCCCGCGCCACCCCGGCCTCGCTCGACGTCCGCGACCGGCGGGCGACCGCCGAGCTCCTTCGCCGTGCCACGGTGGTCGTCAATGCGGCCCCGTACGCGTTCAACCTCGAGGCGATGGCCGCGGCGCTCGACGCCCGCGTGCCGTACCTCGACTTTGGCGGGCTCTTCCACACGACGCGACGCCAGCTCGAGTTCGACCCGGCCTGGCGCGCCGCCCATCTCCTCGCGATCCCCGGGCTCGGCCAGGTCCCGGGCGTGTCCAACGTCCTTGCCATGGCGGCGACCGAGTCGCTCGAGCGAGTCGATTCGATCATCCTGCGGGACGGCTGGCGAGACCTCCAAACGGGAGGTCCGGACGTTTCGTTCACGTGGTCGCCGGCGACGTTCCTGGACGAGATGGTCCGGCCCGCGGTCGTCTTCGAGGGCGACCAGTATCGGGAGTATCCGCCGATGAGCGGAGCGGAGGAGTTCGACTTCGCCCCGCCGGTCGGTCGTACGAAGGTCTACCGCACCCTCCACTCCGAGCCCGCGACGCTCCCGGAAAGCCTGAGGGCGAAGGGGCTCCGGCACTGCGAGTGGAAGGAAGGCGGCCCGGGGATTGAGCTGCTCCGCGTCCTGGGCCAGCTCGGGCTCGGTTCCGAAGCGCCCGTCGACGTCCACGGGGCGAAGGTCGTTCCTCGCGACTTCACGGTCGCCCTCTTGCGCCGCGAGAACCTCCTCGGGCCGCCTCCCGGGGCGGTGGTGGACGATTGGGAGATCCTCGACATCGAGATCCGGGGCACGGAGCGAGGCCGGCCGGTCGTGCGCCACGTGACGGCACGGTTCCCCCCGTGGCCGGACTGGCACCTGGCCGCGACCGAGTACGCCGTCGGGACCGCCGGGGCGATCGGAGCCGAGATGATCGCCCGCGGAGAGGTCTCGGGCGAGGGAGTCGTCCCTCCCGAACGGTGCGTGCCGGCAGCGCCGTTCCGACGGGAGCTCGCACGTCGCGGGATCGCGACGGCGATCGTCCCGCCCGAAGCTCCCCTACCCGAGTTTAAGGCCAGGACTGCGTAATTCCGAGCCGATTTCGGCTGTCCGGTGGCGGTGTTCGTAACACAAACACATCCCAAGCTGCAAAATAGACACCACTTCGTGGCAGAACCCCGACGCTAGATGGCAAGGAATATTGTCGTAAAGTCGCTTCTGCGGCTCGGGCATCTATATATACGCACCCCGGGGTGAACCGCCCGCCGAGATGCGTTTCCTATGGCGGACCCCGAAGTCGCCCCGCGCCCGTCGCCGCCGGGGGTCCTCGCCGGTGAACGCCCCGCCCTGCGACTGAGCGCCGAGGGAACGGTCGACCCGTCCAAGGTCGTTGTCCCGGGCCCGGCGGCTCCCGAGGAGCCCACCCCCGCGAAGAAGGATGTGACGGCGGAACCGCCACCCCCCGCGAAGAAGGAGGCGGCCGCGGAGCCGTCGCCTCCCGCGAAGATGGACATGGCGGCGGAGTCGCCGCCTCCCGCCGAGGCCGAGCCGACGCCCCTCCCCATCTCCATCGCAAGGCTGGTCCCGAAGCTGAAGAAGAGCGCCAAGCTGTTCGCGGAAGGGAAGCTGAGGATCCCGAACTCCTCCAGCTCGGTGATCCGGGTGGCCTCCTACGACCCGGTCCCCCCCTTCATCGCCCGCGCGAAGGGCGTTCGGATCTGGGACGAGGACAACAACGAGTACCTCGACTTCAACCTCGCCTACGGGGTCCTGATCAACGGGCACGCTCCGAGCGAGCAGCTCCGGGCGATCCAGGAAGCGATGAGCTTCGGCCTGCATTTCGCCTCTCCGACCGCGCTCGAGATCGAGGTCGCCAAGATGTTCCAGAAGCTCGTCCCGAACGCCGAGCGCGTGGCGTTCTGCTCGAACGGCTCGGACGCCACGATGAACGCGATCCGGGTCGCCCGCGCGGTGACCGGCAAGGACGCGATCCTGAAGTTCGAGGGCCACTACCACGGCCAGCACGACCTCGCGCTGATCAGCGCGGAGGCTCCGCCGGTCGTCTCGGGCCTGGACGAGTACCCCCGGCCGTTGCCGAACTCTGCCGGGATTCCGCCCGGGGTCACCGACTACGTCCTCGTCGCCCCGTTCAACTCGATCGCCGCGTTCGAGCGGATGGTCCGGCGCTACCGGGACCGCCTCGCCGCGGTGATCCTCGAGCCCGTGATGGCCAACTCGGGCGTGATCCCCCCGGCACCGGACTTCCTCAAGCGCCTGGTGGAGATCGCCCACCAGAACGACATGCTCGTCATCTTCGACGAGGTGTTCACCGGCTTCCGCGTCGCCCCGGGAGGCGCCCAGCAGCTCTACGGGGTCGAGCCGGATCTTTCGTGCTGGGCGAAGGCCCTCGGGGGAGGCGTACCGGTCTCGGCGGTCTCCGGCAAGGCCGAGTACATGGACATGATCGCCCCCGGCCGGATCAGCTTCGGCGGGACGTACTTCGCGAACAACATCTCGATGGCCGGGACGCTCGCCAACCTGAAGATGCTCCACCGGGGCGGCAGCGAGCTCTACGCGAAGCTCGGCCACCTCACCTCGCGCCTCGAGAAGGGCCTCGAGGAGGCGGCGCGGGACGCGAAGATCAACGTCCTGGTCCAGTCGGTCACCGGGATGCTCCAGTTCTTCTTCACGCGACGCAAGAAGATCGTCAACTACCGCGAGGCGCTCCAGATCGACTGGAACCTCTACCTGAGGCACCACCAGCTCCTGCTGGACAAGGGGATCTACATCCATCCGGACAACTACGAGCGCATCACGTTCTCGACCGCGCACACCGACAAGGACATCGACCGGTTCGTGTCGACGGTCGGCGAGACGTTCCAGGAGCTGCGCACGCTCCCGCGGGACTACCTCCCGTAGCCGGTTCCGGGTACGGGCTCCAGTCCGCGCATTAATAGCTCCGGAATCGTAACCCCGCGGCCAGGGTCGGCGTGGGCCGGCTCCCCGGACGGGAGGATCGGGGGTTGGGGCGGAGTCCGAGCGATCTCGCGGTCTTCGTGGCGAAGCGCCTCCTCCAGCTCGTCCCCGTACTGATCGGGATCACGATCCTGACGTTCGTCTTCACGCACCTGTCGACCGTCAATCCCTGCGCTCAGTGGTTCCCGCACGCCGACCCCACGACGCTGGCGAACTGCCGCGCCCAGTTCTCGAAGCCGCTCTACGTCCAGTACTGGAACTACCTGGTGAACCTGCTCCACGGCAACTGGGGCGCGTCGGTCCAGGGCCGGCCGGTCTACCCGCAGATCGCCCAGGGGTTGCCGGCGACGCTCGAGCTCGTCCTGGCCTCCCTGTTCCTGATGATCGTCATCGGGATCCCGCTGGGGGTCATCGCGGCCCAGTCGGCGGGGCGGTGGGCCGACCACCTCGTGCGAATCTTCTACCTCTCGGGATGGGCGACCCCGACGTACCTCGGCGCCGTGATCGCGGCGATCTTCGTCGCGCCGTACCTCGGGCTCCCGTCCGGCGGGGAGTACACGAACACGCCTCCCCCGTTCCCCCAGTACACGCACATGTCGGTCGTGGACGCCCTGGTCGCCGGGAACCTATCGTACACCGGCGACGCGCTCGTCCACCTGATCCTTCCTGCGGCCACGCTCGCGTTCATCAACATGGGGATCGCGACGCGGATGACCCGCAGCTCGATGCTCGAGGTGCTCCCTCTGGACTACGTGAAGTCGGCCCGGATGAAGGGCCTCTCCGATTTCTTGGTGATGTACAAGCACGCCCTCCGCAACGCGCTGATCACGACGACGACCGTGCTCGGGGTCACCGCGGGCGGCCTCCTCGCCGGGACCGTGGTCATCGAGACCGTCTTCCGCTGGCCCGGGATCGGGAACTACGCCTACTACGCCATCGGGGGCGGGGGCAACACCCCGAACTTCGACGGCGCGGTCGCGGTCGTCGCCGTCTTCGCGGTCGGCGTCGTCGTGGCCAATCTCATCGCCGACATCCTCTACGGGGTCCTGGACCCCCGGGTCGACTGGAGGTAGGCCGACGTCGGCGCCGAGCTCCGGGGACCGGTCACGGGGTCGCTGGGCCTTGGCGACGAAGGCGCGAAGCGCCGGGCGCGCCGTGCGGACGTTCTGGAACGTCCTGCGCGCGAACCCGCTGACGCTCGTCGGCTTCGTCCTCGTGGTCCTGATCGCGCTCACCGCGCTCATCATCACGGTCGCGCCCGGACTTCTCACGCCGTACCGGAGCGATGTGGCGACGAACGCCTACGCCCAGGCTCCGTCGTGGGCGCACCCGTTCGGCACCGACGGAGGCGGGCTCGACATCTACTCGGAGGTCCTCTACGCGCTGCCGTTCGACCTCGCGATCGCGTTCGCCATCGCCGGGGTCGCGCTGGTCGCGGGCGGGGCACTAGGGCTGATCGCCGGGTTCTGGGACCGACCCGGCTCGGTGGGCGGGGCGGTCTCGGTCCTCATCATGCGGATCACCGACATCTTCCTCGCGTTCCCGAGCCTGATCCTCGCCCTTGCGATCGCCGTCTCGCTCGGGCGGGGCGTCCTGCAGCTGATCGTCGCGGTCCTGCTCACGTGGTGGCCGTACTACGTCCGTCTCGCCCGCGGCGAGACGCTCGCCGTCAAGCACCTGCCGTACGTCACCGCCGCCCGCGCGGCGGGCGTGACCGAGGGGCGGATCGTCCTGCGGCACGTCCTGCGGAACATCCTCGAGCCGGTGATCGTCTACTTCACGCTCGACGTCGGGACGGTCCTCGTCACGCTCTCCACCATCGGCTACGTCGGCCTCGGGGTCAACTACCCCATCACGCCCGAGTGGGGGAGCATGATGTCGACGTACCAGAACGCGGGCCTGATCACGTCGGACCCCTGGACGGTCCTCGGGCCGGGCGTCGCGATCTTCGTCACGGTGCTCGCGTTCAGCCTGCTCGGGGACGGACTGCGCGACGTGCTCGACCCCCGGAGCCGGCGGGTCCTCGCCGGAGCCAGCACCGGCGGTCCGACGTCGACCTCGCCGGCGGAGCGCAAGGAGGAGGCGGACGAGGCCTTGGGCCGGTCCAAGGACCTCCCCGGGGCCGCCCTCGGCGAGGGGAGCCCGGCGCCATGATGGATTTCGCGGTCTCGATCGAAGGGCTCAGCATCGACTACGTCGTCGGCGCCGGTAGGTTCCACGCGGTCTCGGACGTCTCGCTCGACGTGCCGACCGGCCGGGTCGTCGGCATCGTGGGGGAGACCGGCTGCGGCAAGAGCACGCTCGCGCAGGCGATCCCGAGGCTGCTGCCGGAGCCTCCCGCGTCGATAGGATCCGGCAGGATCATCTTCCGCGGGATGGACCTCGTGAAGATCCCGCTCTGGAAGATGCCGGCCCTTCGCGGGACGGGCATCAGCATGATCTTCCAGGAGCCGCTCAACTCGCTCAACCCGGCGTTCCGCGTCTACGATCAGCTGGTCGAGGCGGTGCGCATGCGCCGTCGGCGCGAGGCCGGGGAACGGGTCGCCGGCCCTCGCGAGAGCCCCCCGTTCGATTACTCGCGTCGCCCCGTGCCCGGGGCAGTGGAGGTCCTCTCCCGGCCGGTCGCACCGGGCGGAGCGACCGCGGCGGCGATGCGCAAGACCAGTAGCCGCCACCCCGAGCTGCGCGAGGAGGTCCTCGACTTCCTGCGGCTCGTCCGGATCAGCGACCCGGAGACGATCCTGGACCTCTACCCGCACGAGCTCTCCGGTGGCATGCGCCAGCGGGTGATGATTGCGATGGCGCTCTCGGAGAAGCCGGCGCTCCTCATCGCCGACGAGCCGACGAGCGCGCTCGACGTGACGATCCAGGCGCAGGTGCTGACCCTGATGAAGGACCTGATCGAGGAGGTCCAGACCTCGATCCTGTTCATCAGCCACGACCTCGGGGTGATCGCGGAGATGGCCGACGAGGTGGGCGTCATGTACGCCGGCCGCCTGGTCGAATTCGGGCCGGTCACCGAGCTGTTCGACGCGCCCCGCCACCCCTACACGAAGGCGCTGCTCCGGGCGTCCCCGACGCGCTACAAGTCGGACGGGCCGCTCGCCTCGATCGCCGGTTCGGTCCCGAACCTCGCCCACCCTCCGGACGGCTGCCGCTTCCACCCGCGGTGTCCTATCCCCCGGCCGGTCTGTCGGGTCGACCCCCCGCCGCCGCTGCGGCCCACGGACGGCCCCGCCTCGCCCCATCGGAGCGCGTGCCACTTCGCCCAGGAGGTCGAGAGCCTCCCGTGAGCTCCCCTCCCCTGATCGAGGTCGTCGACCTCGAGAAGCACTTTCCGCTCACTCGGACGGCGACCGAGTACCTTCAGGGGCGCCCGCGTCGGTCGATCCACGCGGTCGACGGGGTCTCGCTGAGCATGCGGGCGGGCGAAACCCTGGGCCTGATCGGGGAATCCGGCTCGGGCAAGACGACCCTGGGATGGCTCGTCGCCCGGCTGCACGAGCCTACCGCCGGAGCGCTCCGCTTCGGCGGAGCGGAGGTCGGCACGCTGGAGGGGACGGAGCTCCGCCACTGGAGGCGGAACGTCCAGGTCGTCTTCCAGGACCCGGTCGGCTCGCTCGACCCGCGGCTCAAGGTCTGGCAGATCGTCGGCGAGCCGGTCCGTGCGCAGGACCAGACCGACCGCCAGATCCTGAGGCGGGAGCGTCGGCATCTCCGCCGCGAGAACGCGCGTCGCCCGAAGGGCGAGCCCGCGCGCCTGCTGCCCCCGATGCCCCCGCGCCTCAACCGGGCGGCGGTCCGAGCCCGCGTCCGGGAGATCCTTCCGACGGTCGGCCTCCTCGAGGACTGTCTCGACCAGTACCCGCACGAGTTCTCGGGCGGAGGCCGGCAACGGCTCTCGCTCGCCCGGGCCCTCATCGTGCGTCCGAAGATGGTCGTCCTGGACGAACCGACGAGCGCGCTCGACGTGGCGGTCCAGGGGCAGATCCTCAACCGCCTGGTGGAGCTCCAGCGCGAGACCGGCATCGCCTATCTCCTGATCACGCACAACGTGGCCGCGGTCCGCTACGTCGCCGACCGGGTCGCGGTGATGTACCTGGGCCAGATCGTCGAGGTCGGACCCGTCCACGACGTCCTCGAGCGGCCGATCCATCCGTACACCAAGGCGCTCCTCGCCGCCGTCCCGGTGGCGGACGCACGGAGGCGGCGAAGCCGGTTTCGCATCGGCGGTGACGTTCCGTCGCTGATCGATCCTCCTAGCGGCTGCCGGTTCGCCCCGCGTTGCCCGTTCGCGGTCGACCGTTGCCGCGACGAGAACCCCTCGCTTCGCGAGATCCCGGGAGCCCCTGCGCAGCTCGTCGCCTGTCACCGGGCCGAGGAGGTCCGCGCCGTCGCCCCGGCCTCCCTGCTCGAGGCCGTCCCGCAGCGCGGTGACGCGCCAGCTCCGGCGACCAGCTAGGCTAGCGCACCCACTGGGTGTTCAGGGTGATGACGTACGGCTCGGCGCTGCCCATCGGGTTATTGTAGATCCCTTGGACGAGCGTCGAGGCCACCGAGAACGACGTCGGTACGACCAGCCAGATGTCGGTGTAGTTGTAGTACATCAGGCTCGTCATCGTCGAGTAATCGCTCGTGAGGTTCGTCGCGTTCGACTCGCTCGCGGCCGCGTAGGTCAGGTTGGTCACGTTGGAGCTGTTGTAGCCGGACATGCAGAGGTTCGCGCTACCGGTGGCCGACGCGTCGTTCTGCGTCCAGTCGTCCGGGGAGATGTAATCGGACGTGTAGAACTCCTGGCCCATGGGGAACGGACCTCCGTTCGCGTTCGTGAGGGTCGTGCAGACCCCGTTCGAGTTCGGGGCCTGTTCGGCGTAGAGCTCGTCGAGCGAGATGGGCGTCGGGATGATGTCGAGGCCGATCGCCTTCAGGTCCGAGGCGAGGAACTGGGCGGTCTCGAACCAGTCGATACCAGTGTCGAGGTAGGCGTACTTGATGGGGCCCGAGCAGCCGCCGCCGGCGCACGGTGAGTCGGCGATCTCCTCCCGCGCGAGGGTCAGGTTGTAGGCGTAGGGCGAGAGGTTCTGGGGGTTATAGTACGGGTAGGCGGGAGGCACAGGCCCCACCCACTGCATCGCATAGCCGCCGAACGCCTCCGTGATGATCTGCGGGTAGTCGACCGCGTGGGCAATCGCCTCCCGCACGGAGAGGTTGTCGAAGGGGAAGACGTTCTGGTTGAGGTAGATCCACCACGACCCCCCCGTCGAGCCGTAAATCGGCGGGAGCGGCTCGATGACGAGGCAGCTCTGGCCCTCGAGGACGTGGATGGTCCCGGGCCCGATGTAGGAGAAGGACGCCTCCCCGACGTACCCTTTCTCTAGGTCGTTCGTGGTGATGTCGACCGAGTTCTGGAAGATTACCTCCATCGTGGTGTTCGCGGGCTGGAGCGCGACGTTCCAGGGCTCGGTCCGCGCGGCCGCCGCTCCCCAGTAGTGGGAGTCGGGCTGGAGGGTGTAGCCCGCGCCGGGCAGGTCGCTGTAGTAGGTGAGAACGTACTGGCCGGTGCCGACCATGTTGTCCGAGAGCCAGCCGTTCGGCTGACCCTCGACGACCCCTCCGTGCGACCGGACGACGTTGGGGTCGACCGCGTAGGAGTTGGGGGCCGAGATCGACGCGAGCAGGTAGGTGTAAGGGCACGGCCCGAGGTAACCGTAGCCCACGTTCAGCTCGATGGCCGAGGCGTTAAGCACCTGGAACGACTGGTTGGCCGTCTCCATCAGAGCTATCTCGGAGGCGTTCGGGTCGTCGAAGTTCCAGCTGTTGAGGTACTGGATCAGCGTCGTATTGTTGGCCGTGACGTTCGCGAGGGGGGAGTAGTAGCTGAGCGGGTTCGACGCGTTGAAATCCGTCGAGAAGAAGTTCTGCTCGAGGATGAACTGGGGACCGCTCTCGAGCAGCAGGCTGCGGTAGAAGCTGAACCACTGGACGTAGGCGTTGTAGGGGTCGCCGTTGGAGAAGTGGACCCCCGGACGTAGCGTGAAGTTCCAGTGGAGGCCGTCCGCGGACTCCGTCCAGTTCTGGGCGAGGACCCCGACGAACGTGGTGGCGCTCGAGTTGTTGTACTGGACGAGCCCCTGGTAGACCTGCTGGACAGCCGCCCAGCCCGGGGTCGAGAACGTGACGCCGGGGTCGAGCGAATCCGGGATCTCGGACTGGTCGATCACGAGCGGGTTTTTCTGGCGGAGGGGAACGCAACCGGTGTTCGCGTTGTGGAGGACGACGACCGTTCCGACAAGCAGCGTTACGATCGCGAGAACGATGGCGGTCCGCCAAGCCGGATTCATCGAGCGCCGCTGAAGGTCATCCCCGCAGAGCGCCCGCTCCTTGAAAGACTATTGGTTTCCCGTGGTCGTTCCGATGGGAGAGCGCCCATCACCGATTCCGACGTCGTCCGTATCGTCGGGGGCTCCGCGCGGCAGTCTCTTTAGAGGGCCGGCCGTAGGCGCCGCGGGGTGTCCGGATGGACCACACGATGCTGATTGGCGGCGAATGGGTCCCGTCCTTGGGTGAAGCTACGATGCCGGTCGTCAACCCGTTCGACGGCTCGTCGCTGGGTACCGTACCTAAGTCGTCCCGCGAGGACGTGCGCCGGGCGGTCGACGCCGCCCGCGAGGCGTTCGACCGTGGCCCGTGGCCACGCCTGCCTCCCCGGTCGAGGAGCGAGGTGTTCCTGAAGACCGCCCAGATCCTCCAGCAGCGGATCCCCGAGATCGCCGAGCTGGAGAGCCGGAACCAGGGCAAGACGATCAAGCAGGCGGCGGATGCCGACCTCCCGTTCTCGGTCGACAACCTCGCCTTCTACGCCGGCGCGGGCCGGATGCTGGAGGGGAGAGCGGCCGCCGAGTACACCGGCGACGGGACGACGATCTTCCGGCGTGAGCCGGTCGGCGTCGTCGCGTCAATCACCCCCTGGAACTACCCGATCATGATGGCGGTCTGGAAGGCCGCTCCGGCGCTCGTCGTCGGCAATACGGTCGTCCTCAAGCCGGCGAGCTGGACGCCGCTCTCCACCCTGCAGCTCGCGCGCGCCTTCCAGGACGCCGGGCTCCCGAGCGGGGTCCTCAACGTCGTCACCGGACCGGGCGGAGAGGTCGGCGACGAGCTCTGCCGCCACCCGAAGGTCGACATGGTCTCGCTCACGGGCGACACCGTCACCGGGCAGGCGGTGATGCAGGCGGCGGGCGCGACCGTGAAGCGCGTGCAGCTCGAGCTCGGCGGGAAGGCGCCGTTCGTCGTCTTCGAGGACGCTGACCTCGACGCGGCGGTCGAGGGGGCGATTGTCGGCGGCTTCGTCAACGGCGGACAGGACTGCACCGCGGCGACGCGCCTAATCGTCCACGAGAAGGTCCGCTCCCGGTTCGTCGAGCGCCTGGCCGAGCGCGTGAGGACGATTCGGCTCGGCGACCCGCTCTCGCGCTCGACCGACCTCGGTCCTCTCGTCAGCCCGGCCCAACAGCGGAGCGTCCTCGCGTTTGTCGAGAAGGGGAAGGACGAGGGGGCGAGGCTCGTCGTGGGGGGGGCGGACCCCCCCAAGGAGCACCCACGGGGGGCGTTCGTCCGGCCGACGGTCTTCGACCAGGTGACGGCCGAGATGACGATCGCCCAGAAGGAGATTTTCGGACCGGTACTGGGCGTTCTTGGGTTCTCGAGCTTCGACCAGGCCATCGAGATCGCCAACGGGGTCGACTACGGCCTCGCCGGCAGCGTGTGGACGCGCGACGTGCGCACGGCGCTCCGGGCGGCGAACGCGCTTCGGTTCGGCGACATCTGGGTGAACGACCACCTGCCGCTGGGCTCGGAGACCCCGCACGGGGGCTTCAAGCGGTCCGGCTTCGGCAAGGACCTCGGCGCCGACTCCCTGCTCGACTACACGGTCGTCAAGAACGTCTACGTCGACCTCACCGGCCAGGCCCGCAAGGGCTGGCACTACACCGTGTACGGGGACCCGTCCTGAGGGGGAGCGACCGTGATCGAGGGCTTCCCGCCAGGAGGCAAGGGCTCCCTATGGATCGGGGGCGCTTCGGTCGAGCCGGACGACGGGCGGTACATCCCAGTTATCGACCCCTCCACCGGCCTCCCCCTCGCCGACGCGCCGGTCGCCTCCGTGGACCAGGCCCGAGCCGCGGTCGACGCGGCGGCGTCGGTCGAGGACGCCTGGGGCGCGGTGCCCGGGCACGAGCGCGCGAGGGTCCTTCGGACGGCGAGCGAGCGCCTCCGAGCCGACCGAGAAGTCCTCGCTCGGCTGATCGCGAGCGAGGTCGGCAAGCCGATCGTTGACGCCCGAATCGAGGTCGACCGGGCCGTGGGGGTCTTCGCCCTCGCCGCGGAGGAGGTCCGCCACCTCGGAGGGGAGAGCTACCCTGCGGACGCCTACGAGCGCCCTGCAGGGAACGAGCGCCGCTTCCTGTTCACTGTCCGCGATCCGATCGGCGTCGTCGTCGCGATCGGTCCGTTCAACTTTCCCCTCAACCTGCTCTCGCACAAGGTCGCCCCCGCGCTCGCGGCGGGCAATCCGGTCGTCGCGAAGCCGACGAGCGCGGCGCCGTTCACCGCCCTCCGCCTCGCCCAGCACCTCGCGTCGGCGGGCCTACCGGGCGGCGTACTCAACGTGGTCATCGGGCCGGGCAGCACGGTCGGTGACACGCTCGTCGAGCACCCGAGCACCCGGCTCGTCACGTTCACCGGCTCGACCGAGGTCGGCAAGGCAATCGCGGGCAAGGCCGGTCGCCACGCGAAGCGGGTGATCCTCGAGATGGGCGGCCTCGACCCGTTCATCGTGCTCGAGGACGCACCCCTCGAAGCGACCGCCGCGGCGGCGGCGCGGGGGATCTTTACCTACGCGGGCCAGGTCTGCACGGCGTCGAAGAGGCTGCTCGTTCAGGAGACGGTGGCGGACGTGTTCGCCCGCCACCTCGCCGAGCGCGCCCGCCGCCTCCGGGTGGGGCCGGCCCTGGAAGAATCGACCGAGGTGGGACCGGTGATCGACCGGAACGCCCTCGACCGTCTCGACCGCCTGGTCGACGACGCGCGCTCCCGCTCCGCGAAGGTCCTGGCCGGCGGCGAGCGCAAGGTGATCGCGGACGGGACGTTCTACGCCCCCACGGTCCTCGATCATGTTCCTACGGAGGCCCGGGTCGTCCAGGAGGAGCCGTTCGGCCCCATCGCCCCGGTCGTGCGCTTCGCGGAGATTGACGACGCGGTCCGGATCGCGAACTCGACCCCCTACGGCCTCCAGGCGGCGGTCTACACCCGCGACCTGTCGAAGGGGTTCGCTCTCGCGAAGAGGATCCGGGCGGGCGGGGTGCACCTGAACGACCCCACGAGCCTGCGATGGGATGCCCTACCTTTCGGCGGGGTCCGCGAGAGCGGGCTCGGACGCGAAGGCGTGCGCTACGCCATGCAGGAGATGACGGAGGTCAAGCTGATCTCCGTCAATTACGCGAGCCTGTAGGGTGGACCGAACGGTCGTCGCGGCGCGGCCCCGCCGCTCAGACAAGCCGCGGTCCACGGCGCACCGTTCGACTCTTCTAGGCCGGGCTGTTCCTTCGGGGCGGGCCGACAGCTGGCGCGGCCCGAGAGGTCAGTGTGGTCGACCGATCGTTCGCTGCAGAGTACGAGGTCTATCGGCGCCTCACGCCGAGATCGCTCGCCCTGTTCGAGGCCGCCTGTCGACGGACCCCACTCGGGGTGCATTCGAACTACCGGTACGCCGAACCGTACCCTCTGTACATCCGCAACGCGAAAGGCGTCACGATCTGGGACGCCGACGGCAACCCCTACCTCGACTTCAACATGGGGTTCGGCTCGCTCCAGAGCGGCCACGCCCACCCGAAGCTGGTCGAGGCCCTGGGTCAGCAACTCGCGAACGGCTCGGTCTACGGCTACGAGTCCGAGGGAACCCCGGAGATTGCCGAGCGGATTTGCGAGCGGTTCGGCATGGAGAAGGTCCGCTTCAGTACGACCGGCCTGGAAGCGACCCTGCACGCTGTCCGGTTCGCCCGGGCGTACACGAAGCACCGCTACGTCCTGAAGTTCGAAGGCTGCTATCACGGCTCCCACGACGGGCTCCTGGTCGGCGTGAAACCCACCATCGAGGCGGCGGGACCCCCCAAGCGGCCCGCCTCGTCTGCGGCCTCCCCGGGGATTCTGCCTGAGGTTGCCGAGCGTACGCTCGTCGCGCCGTTCAACGACCTCGAGGCTACACGGCGGATCGCCCTCGAGCACAAGGACGACCTCGCGGCGGTCATCGCCGAACCGATCCCCATGAACATGGGGTTCGTCCTGCCCGACCCCGGCTTCTTCCAAGGGCTTCGGGAGCTGTGTGACGAGCTCGGCGCCCTCTTGATTCTGGACGAGATCAAGACCGGGGCGAAGTACCTGCACGGGGGTGCGGGTCGTGTCGGCGTTCGCCCCGACCTTATCACCCTCGGAAAGTCGATTGCCAGCGGGGTCCCCCTCTCCGCGATCGCGGCCGGCCCGGGAATCCTCGACGACGTGGGCCCCCGGAAGGTCGCCCACGCCGGGACGTATAACTCGAACCCACTCGCCATGGCCGCCTGCCGCGTCTCGCTGGACGAGATCATCACCGAGGGCGCCCTCGAAAGGTCCGCCCGGCTTAACCAGCGGCTGGCGATCGGCTACCGTGAGGTCTTCGAGACGGCCGGTGTCACCGCCTCCGTGGTCGCCGACGGCGTCTCGGGCACGGTCTACTTCGCCGACCACCCGGTCCGGAACTGGCGAGACTTCCTCGGTGTTGATGGTTGGCGCTCGATGCACTACTACTTCCTCTGTCTCAACCGCGGTCTGATCCCTGCCGGGACCGGCCCGGATGAGCAGTGGACGATCTCGGTGCAGCACACTGAGGCCGATGTCGACCGGCATCTCGATGTGCTTGCCGCCGTCGCTCCCCAGCTCCAGGGAAGACCTGTCGCCGGCGGGATGGAGGAGTCGGTCTAGAGTCCCACGGCCTCGTCCCGTCCGCGGGCCATGCCCTCGGGACGTTGTCGCGTGCCTCACGGTTCACCGCCGTCGAGCTCGTCGCCTCCGGAGCTCGGCGGTGGAACCTAGGGGCCGGGGAGAGAGGGGTTGGGACGCTTACCTAGCGCTTCCGGCCGATGACGTGGAGTCGGTCGACCATTTTCGGAGGCAGCAGGCTGCGCAAAGTGGCGTCGAACGCGCTGCTTGTCGAGACCTTCTTGGTCGCCTCGGCTCCGAACCAGAAGGTGGTCTGCAACGCTCGAGGGAGCGCCTCGGCGTCTCCGGTCTCTCGAAGGGTCCTCGCAATGTCGCGCCAGCGCTCTCGGACGTCCTCGGACGATTGTTCCCACAGGTCCAGCGCCATGCCCTCCACTCCACCCCGCTTCCCGCTCAACCTTGGCGGAGGGCGTTAGCAGATATCGTATGCTACGGTTCTTGGGACGAGTGGGACATGTGGTTCGTGGTTCGGTGATCCGGATCGGGGGCGTCCTCTAGGGTCGGACCCGGCAGATGCGGAACTCCGGGGACCGGTGCGGCATGCTCCGGGGGACGGCGTAGCTCTCCCGCGCCCGACCGGGGGCCCAACCGGCCGGAGGACCGGGCCACTTCAGGGCCGGTCTCGAGGCTCTCCAGCGCTTCCTCGAACGCCATCAACCCTCGCTCGAGGAGCTCGTCCTCGATCACGAGCGGGGCCATAAACCGGAGGACCTGATCCCAAGCGCCGGCGGTGTGCATGAGGACCCCCCGGGCGAGCAGGCCGGCCCGCATCGCCTTGGCTCGCTCGCCCCACGCTTTGCGGCTCTTGCGGTCGCGGACGAACTCGGCGCCGATCATGAACCCGCGGCCCCGGACGTCCCCGAGGGTAGGGTGGCGACCGGAGAGCGTGCGAAGCCTTTCGAGGACCCGAGCGCCGCGGTGTCGGGTCCGGTCGAGCAGGTCCCCTTCCCCGAGGATCTTGAGCGTCTCCGCGCCGACGGCCAATGCGAGCGGGTTCCCCCGGTAGGTCCCGAGGTGGAAGCCGCGGGGAAGCTCGCGGACAAGGTCGCTCCGGTACGCGACGACCGACAGGGGCAGGCCTCCTCCGATCGTCTTCGCGAGGCAGATGATGTCGGGGGTGACGTTCGCGTGGTCGACCGCCCACATCCGGCCCGTGCGGCCCATACCCGTTTGGACCTCGTCCACGACGAGGAGGAGGTCGTGGCGGTCGCAGAACTCCCGCAAGGACGGCAGGAAGTCGTCCGGGGGCACGACGTAGCCGCCCTCGCCGAGGATAGGCTCGACGAGGATCGATGAGACCGTGTCGACGCCTGAGTGGGGGTCGCCGACGAGGTGTTCGAGGTAGGAAATCGTCCCCGCGGCCCCCTCGTCGGCTCCAAGGACCGGACGGTACGGGTCCGGGTACGGGACGCGGATTACCGCGCCGCCCGCGAACGCGTTCGTGGCTCGATAGCGGCGGCCGCTCGTGAGGTTCGCGGCGCCCCCATGGACGCCGTGGTAGGCTCCCGAGAACGCCACGGTGCCGTGGCGGTGTTGGGCGTGGTCAGCGAGGTTCACGGCGGTCTCGACCGCGTCCCCGCCGGTGACCGTGAGGAAGATCCGGGCGTGGCCGCGAAGGTCTCCGGGAAGGGCCTCTTCGAGCGCTCTGAGGAAGCGTATGCGCGCCTCGGTGGGAAGCTCGAGCGCGTGCCAGATCTCCTTCGCTTGAGCCTCGAGGGCGGCGACCAGTCGGGGATGGCGGTGACCGAGGTTGAGGACGGAGATCCCCGAGACCCAGTCGATGAAGCGGTTGCCGTCGACGTCCTCGATTGTCGAGCCCTGCGCCACGTGGGGCGCGATCGGGAAGTAGTGGGGGTAGCCGACCGCGTCCGTTTCGAGCTTGGCTTGCTCGGCGAGCAGGGCCCGCGACCTGGGGCCCGGTGGAGGGACGACGATCTTCGGGGCATCCGGGAAGCTGAGCCATTCCCCATCGCGCGGCATCGGGGCCTCGAGCGGGAGAGGCTCGCCGGGCGTATCAAGCCTCTAGCGGAGGGCGGCCGCGGGGGCAGTAAGGAGATTCCGGGCCGTGTCCATTAAACGGCGGCAGCCCTCCCTACCCCAGCGTGTGATGATGTCCTCCCCGGAGCCACCTCCGACGGAACGTCCCGTGGAGGAGCATGGCGTCTCGCTCCTTCGACCGGTGGAAGAGGCCGCAGGCCTGCGACACCGTCGCGAGCGACCTGCTGAGATCGGCCGTTACCTGCTCATCCTGCTCGGCGCGGTCTGCGGGGGAGCCGGGGCCGCGCTCTGGGTCACAACATCCGTCGCTCTGGTCGGGGTCGCGATGCTCGGCTTCGGTCTGATCCTCGTCGCCCTGGGGGCGAGCCTCCACCTCGTCCTGTTACGGAACCGTGACCGCTGGCCGGAGGCCGCCCATGCCTGGGACGAAGGTATCGAACTCCTCCTCCACGACGGCGAGCTCCGGGCGGCATCGTGGGACGACCCAAAGCTGGCGCTGGACGTCTTCGTGAGGCCGCAACGTCGCTCGACCGACGACGAGCGCCTCCTAGTCTGGAAGATGGATTCGGCGATTCTACCGTGCGACCTCTCCCAGGGGGGCTTCGAGCGGTTGATGCAGGCCGTGGTCGCCCACGACCTACGGCTCGCCGAGTATCGACGGGGACGGGCGACTCGAGAGGCGCGAGCCTACGAGATACGAGGACGCGCGGATCGCCCGCCCCCGGAATTGCGGGTCGCTCCGCCCGACCCGTCGCGGTCGGTCCCATGACCGGTCCGACGGCGAGCCAGGTGGGCCGCCCTCCCCGGGTCGACGCCCACGTTCACCTGAGCGCTTGGTGGCCAGAGATCCGACGGACCGGCTACCGGCTCGACCTCGACTACACCATCCCGGGCCTGATCCGGGAGATGGATCGGAGCCGCATCGACTTCGCGCTCGCGATCCAGCTCTTCCAAGCACCCTCCGACGAGGAGGCGCTCGCCGAGGGCCGGCGAATCTTCGAGAAGAGCGGGGGTCGCCTCCTGCCGGTGGCTACGGTGGACCCCACGAGTGGGGAGGATGCGGTCGCCGCCAGCCTACGGCGCATCGAGCAGGAGCCGCACCTTGTCGGAGTGAAACTGTTCCCCGGCTATCGTCCCTTCTACCCTCACGACCGGCGCCTAGAGCCGGTCTACGAGCTAGCCCACCGACGTAACCTCCCGATTCTCCTCCACCAGGGCGACACGCTCGACGGGGTCGGCCTCCTGAAATTCGCTCGGCCAATCGAGGTCGACGAGGTCGCGGTCCGCTACCGTGACGTCAGATTCGTCCTCTGTCACCTAGGTAACCCGTGGATCGAGGAGGCGGCGGAGGTCGTCTACAAGAACCCGAACGTTTACACGGACACCTCGGGGTTGCTCGGACCCCCATCGTCGCCGTACTTCGATCGGGCGCTCGAGCACTGCCGGGAGCGGATCGAGCGCGCGGTCATCGCCTCCGGGTTGCCCGAGCATTTCCTTTACGGGTCCGACTGGCCCCTCGAGGAACTGGCTACTGCCACCGGTCTGATTGAGCGGCTCGGCCTCAGCAACGCCGACAAAGCAGCGATCCTCGGCGGCAACGCCCAGAAGCTGTTCGGGTTGCTGACGAAGCCTTCCCCCGCTGACCCGAGGTCGCTTGATCCATGCGGAAGGTCAGTTCCGTGTGAAGGCCGCCCCAGTCAATCCTTAAGGCGCAACAAGCCGAGTCCACGATCCACCCCCAGTGGCAAGGGGCCAGTTACCGGACGGAATGCATGACCGCATCCATCGAAGTCTCGAACCTCGTGAAGGTCTACGGTTCACTTCGAGCGGTCGACGGGGTCGACTGCGAGGTCCGCACGGGCGAGGTGTTCTCGTTCCTCGGCCCAAACGGAGCCGGGAAGACGACCACGGTGGAAATCCTCGAGGGGCTGCGCCCACGGTCGGAAGGGGAGGTCAGGGTCCTAGGTCTCGACCCGTGGACTCAGCTCGACCGGTTGCGAACCCGAATCGGAGTGATTCCGCAGGACTTCCACTTCTTCCCCAAGCTCACCCCCCGCGAGGCGGTCCGATTGTACGCGAGCCTCTTCGCGGTGAAGACCGATGTCGACGAGCTTCTCGCTCGGGTCGAGCTCTCGGACAAGGCCAACGACCACTACGATACCCTCTCGGGAGGACAGCACCAGAAGCTCGGCGTCGCGCTCGCTCTGGTCAACGACCCCGAGCTCTGCTTCCTGGACGAGCCCACGACAGGGCTCGACCCGAGAGCGCGTAGATCGATTTGGGACGTGATCCGACGCCTGCGTCGAGAGGGACGGACCGTCTTCCTGACCACGCACTATCTGGACGAGGCCCAACAGCTCGCGGACCGGATCGCGATCATCAACTTCGGCCACATCATGGTGACCGGTTCGCCTGACGAGATCATCTCCCGCTACGGACGGCCCGAACGGCTGCGGATCGTCGGCGAACCCGCCCTCGCGGACCGGCTCGCCGTGCTCGGTCTTCGGGTGGACCGCGACGAGGGCGGAGTCGAAGTCGAACTCACTTCGAAGGCGGACGCGCTCCGAATCCTCGAAGTCGTCACCGCGAGTGGTCTGCGATGGGAGAGCCTTTCCACACGGACTGACACGCTCGAGGACGTGTTCATCCACATGGTCGGGCGGCTCGAGAACGGGTCGCTCCCCACGGGCGCGACACCCGAGGCTTAACCATGAACCTGACCCGGGTAATGGTGTACTTCCCGGCATTCGCGAAGGGGTACATCCGAAATCCCCTCGGCCTGTTCATGTCGCTGATCTTCCCCGTAATCCTGATCCTGGTCTTCGGCGCGGTCTTCTCTAACGCCGGGACCAGTCAGGTACCGCTCACGGTCGAGAACCTGGACCACAATTCTCCGGCGAGCGTTTCCTTCCTATCGGCGTTGAACGCTACCGGAGAGGTCTCGGTCAGTATGGTCTCCTCCGACGTCGAGAACCTATCGACCTACCTCGCGGACCATGACCTGAGCGCGGGCCTCGTGATTCCCGCGGGCTTCGCCGCGGACCTCGCGAATCGCACTCCCGTCCACCTCTTGGTCTTCACGAACCCATCGTCAGCTTCCGAGGCCGGCATCGTCATGGGAGCCATACAGGGGGTCGCGAATGGGGAGAACCTCCGCTTGGCCGGAGGGAGCGAGGTCGTTACCACGGTGGAGCTCAACGTCGGGAGCCAGGTCTACCGCTACATCGACTACCTTGTCCCCGGCCTCATCGGGTTCTCCGTGCTCGTGAGTCCGATGTTCTCTATGGTCAATGTGAGCTCGACCTGGAAGCGTGACAAACTCTTCCGCCAACTCTCCCTGACCCCGCTGTCCCGTTCGGAGTGGCTCGCGGCGACGTTCCTGTGGTATGTCCTCCTCGCGTTCGTCTCCACAGCACTCCTGCTCGGCGTCGGCCGGGTGCTGTTCGGTGCCCACGTGACGCTGACGTTGCTGACCCTACCGTTCCTGGTCGTTGGCCCCATCCTCTTCGTCTCGATCGGCCTCCTCGCCGGTTCGGTATCGAGCACGCCCGAGAGCGCCGCGGTCGTTGGGAACATCATCACCTTTCCGATGATGTTCCTCTCCGGCACGTTCTTCCCGGTCTCGCTGTTCCCCTCCTGGCTCATGGCCATCGCCCACGTTCTTCCGCTGTTCTACATCATCGACGGCCTCAACGCCGCCATGGTGTTCGACAACACGTCGGGCGCCCTGGTCGACCTGCTCATCGTCGTAGTCCTCGCCATCGTTTTTGCCGTGGTCGCGACGCGGGCGTTCAGTTGGAGAGAGAAGTGAAATCGCCAGCTCCTGCCCTTACGCCGGTCAGAAGTTAGTCGTGGCCCCCGAACACGACGAGGTCCGCACGATTGCGGGGCAGCTCTAGCGAGAGCCCGTGTGTGGTTCGGATTGAGGTAGGATGGCCGCGAGACGCAGCGCAAGGGGAAGCGCCCCGCTTGATGCGACCCCTCAGAGACCACCGGGCCATCGGTGAAAACGCGGAACCACGCATTCTTCGTAGCCATGCATAGGTCTTCGGTGGCCGAAGCGACGTCAGGCCACGCCTCATAAACCGCCGTGTATCGAAGCTCTCGTGCTCGAAGGCCACCCGGCGGACGAAGTGTGGCGGGCCTTTCGATTCGCCGGGTCCGCTTCTCAGGCACCAATCCCATCCCAGCCGATCACTTCTCCAGCCGAGAAGCCCGGAGCCACGCCGGCCTCTCCCCCGATGAACGAGTCCGGGTCAAGACGACCCAGGCGCAAATCGTACGTACTCGGTCTAGTGTCGGTGGTGGTAGCGATTGGGCTGGTCGCCGCGGCCTACACGCTCACGGATGGGTTTCACCTGAACGGCAGCACAACTTCTGCGGTCACCTTGATTCCGAAGTGGACATACGACTCGATACCCGGCGACCAGTATGACGCTGTGGCGTTCGTAGTCCACGCGACCTCTCAGCTCAACGGATCGTTCACGAATTCGATAGGGGTCGTTGTCTATCTCATGACCCCAGCTGAGCTCGAGGCCTTGGCGATCAAAGGGGTGGTGAGCGGCTACAACTGGACCTCGGGACAGGTCCCCAGCCTCACTCTTTACGGTCTGAAGGTCAAGGTGACCGTGGGCTCGTGGGACTTAGTGTTCCTGAACCCGGACCCCCTGAACACGACGGTGGTGGACTTCTGGACGACCGTCACGGAGACACCCACGTAGAGGCGCGCCTGCCATGCGAATTCCGTGCCGAGGCTGTCCGTAATCGCTCGAATCCGAGGTTCGAGCCTCCTTGAACCGAGCCGTGTCGGTCATCGGATTTTCCACGTCTCGATGCAGTAGGGCGTCCTCGCAGGGGTCCCTGAGAGGACGAAAGGAAAAAGGGCTCACCCCGGGGGAGATTCGCCCCCCGGGGGAAGGGGTTGTCGTGGCCGATGGCGCGCTGCTCGGTCTAGACCGAGTAGACGCTGACCTCCTGAGACTCCGACGCGAGGGCGATGTTGTTCGCCGGGTCGAGGACGAACGTCAGGAACGCCTGGGCCTCACCGGTCGGGGCGTTCAACGTCACGAGGTCGAACGGCCTCCAGCCGAGGTAGCCGCCCGTCTTGCCCTCGATGCCGTACGCGATGGTTCCGCTGCTCCCCGTCGTCGGGAGGATACCACCGTTGTTGGTGGACTGAACCGTCTGGCCCACTCCGAGGAACGAGACGAGGTTCACGCCAGAGCCGGAAGCACGGGCGAGTCCATCGGACGCGTAGCCGATCGAGTTTGCGTTCGCGGAGACGGCACTGATGACGCCAGGGTTACCGTTGCCAGTGATTGACGCTACGTACCCGCAGTCCGAGATGAGGTTAGAGCTGCCGCACCCGCTGAAGCCCGTGGTGGGGCTGGCGAGCTGCGAAGCGGTGGCAAAGGTGTGGCTGTTGGTGGCGTCGATCAGCCGGGCCTCGAACGATTGGGTCGTACCGCTGGCGTCCGACCGGGCCACGGTCTGAATCGGCACTGCGCCCGAGGCGCAGATCGAGAACCCACATGGTGTCTTGGGGGCTCCGGCTCCGCTCGTGTTAACGAAGATGTCGTTCCCCACCTGGTGTCCGAATGGTCCGACGGTAATGGGGACTCCAGTCGCATTCGTCGTGTTCTCCGTGACTCCGGAGATGACTGCTCCACCGACCGCCGCTGGAATCTGGTTCCAGTTCAGGACTCCGGTCGTCGGGATACCAGTTGGGATGGCGACGTTGTTCTCGTAGTGCGAAATAAGGCTCGGCGTTCCCCCGGCAACATAGCTCGCGTCCTGGTAGATCAGTGCCAGAGTGTCGTAGTTGATGCTGAGCAGCCCGTGCGTGTTGCTCGTCGACAGAATCACATCGACCGCGTCGTAGGCGACGGTGGTCACCACGGCCGTCGAAAGGACCGATGCCGAACAGCCGTAGCTCGAGACGAGCGTAGGTGCGTCCACCGGGAACGATGCCGCTCCGATGTCGACCGCGCCCGAGCAGACGGCGATCATGCCCGCGCCGGATCCACCCTGGTTGTTGCTGATGACGATGTCCGACTGGTTCTGCTGGAACTGCGTAACCGCTAGCTCGTCAAACGGATAGACGGACGTGCTCCCTCCAATCGTCAGCGTGGCCTGGGGGGTGGGATTGCCGATGCCCTTGGTGATGCTCCCCTGCCAGCCTACCAGCCAGAGGTACAGCGCCGCCGCGGCCGCGACCGCGATCAGGATGAGGATCAGCGTCGCCACGACAGGCGACACCGCCTTCTTCTCCCCCCGCAGGCGCCGGCGGAACCTCTGGGTTCGTTCTCTCATGTTCGCTCTCTTGTCGCTCATTCTCTCCTTCGCCGCCTCCTTTCTTAGGTGTAGCTTGGTCCCCGGCCTCTCCGAGACCGCCCCACGACCCTCAGAGGGGATGGAGCGTTCATAGCGCGGGGCGAACGAGAAACCGTAACCCGTTGGAGAGTCCGTGGGTATGCTAGGTCCACCGAGACCTATGCTACGACTGGAGGGCTATCGAGATTACGGCAACTCCGTGGGGGCCGCTTAATCTTCGGAGTCCGGGTAGATGCTTGATGCCCCATCAGGATGCGTCCGCCGGGCCGACGGCCGCGCTGGTCGGACCCCAACCCCCGTCCGTCCGTCGGTCGGAAACGGCGGTCAAACCAAAGGACCGCGCTACCCTCCGAAAGCAGGCACGGGCGCTCGACGCGCTCCTGCGGCCCCACACGATTTCCGAGAAGATCCTGATCCAGAGCGAGCTCGGCTACATGCGTCGGCAGCTCCTCGCCGACCGCAGGTCGGTAGACGTCACCTATCCGGTCCGGGCGCCCTACGCGTTCGTCCGAATCTTCTTCAACCCCGACGACGGGGAGGTGCTCTACCATGTCCTCGAGCCGACCCTTCACCCGGGAGAGCAGGAAAAGATCGGTCGCATCCGGGAACGGATGGAGTCGATGATGGCGCAGCAGGAACTCCCCGTCGGAGAGGGGGAGACCCTGGAGGAGTCGCCCAAGCTCCAGGAGTACCTTCATCAGAAGTTCCTTGCCGCCATCGACCTCTACGACATCGATGTCCCGGAGCGGCGCCGTCCGGTCCTCCTCTACTACCTGCGTCGGGAGTTCGTCGGCCTGGGGCGCACGGACGCCGTCCTCCGCGACCCGTTCCTCGAGGATATCAGCTGCCTCGGGCCGGGAGTGCCGCTGTTCGTCTTCCACCGTGTCTTCGGGTCGCTGCGGACCAACCTCCGCTACGAGGGTGAGCTCGAGCTCAATCGCTACATCTTCCGCCTGGCCCAGATCGCGGGGAAGCACATCTCGATCTACCAGCCGATCCTCGACGCCACGCTTCAGGATGGGAGCCGGATCAATCTGACCCTCGGCACGGAGGTCACCCGCAAAGGCTCGACCTTCAGCGTACGGAAGTTCTCCCAGGATCCGGTCTCCCCGATCGACCTTCTTCGGTTCGGCTCGGTCTCGCCGTTCCAGCTCGCCTATTTCTGGACCCTAATCGAGCATCACCGCTCGTTGCTGATCTCGGGCGGCACCGCCGCCGGAAAAACGACGTTCCTCAACGCGATCTGCATGTTCATCCGGCCGGAGGACAAGATCGTTTCCATCGAGGACACCCCCGAAATCCAGATCGACCACCAGAACTGGATCCAATCCATCGCTCGGACCGGGTACGGGATGGGCTCGAGCGGCGGAGGGGCTTCGGGGGTCTCGGGGCTTACCGGCGTGTACCAGAAGCCGGCCGGGAGCGTGACCCTCTTCGACCTTCTCGTGGCCGCCCTGCGTCAGCGGCCGGAGTACGTGATCGTGGGCGAGGTACGGGGGGTCGAGGCGTTCACCCTCTTCCAGGCGATATCCGTCGGCCATGCGTCCCTCTCGACCATCCACGCCGGGTCGATCAGCGAGCTCCTGCACCGCGTCGAGAACGAGCCGATGAACATCCCGCGGGTGCTGTTCCAAGCGCTCGACGCGGTCGCGTTCCCGGCGCAGGTCACGGTCGACCGAAACCGGGTGCGGCGCGTCACGGGGGTCACGGAGATCCTCGACGTCGACGCTTCGACGAACGAACTCCTGACGAACGACACGTTTCGGTGGGAGCCGATGACGGATACGTTCACGTTCCTCGGCCGGAGCTTCGTCCTCGAGGAGATCTCCCAGCGGACCGGAAAGGATCTCGACGCGCTGACCGCCGAACTGCGCCGAAAGGAGACGTACCTCAAGCTCATGGAGCGCCACCAGTTGAGCTACTACCGGGACGTCAGTCGGGCGATTGCGGCCTACTACGTCGACCCGGCGGACGCCACCCGACGGCTCGAGCAGCGTGCGTCGTGACCGTCGATGAGGTCGACCGCTGCTGAGACCGCCACGCCTCCCGAGGACGCCGCGACGGCACCGGCGACTAAGGCGCCCCCCGTCGACTTCGTAACGCGCTACCGTACGTTCTGCTTTCGCCTCCTCGGCGGACGGGTCGAACGCGGTGGCGGCTCGGAGGTTCTGGCGGAGCGACTGAAGCGCGCCGGCGTCAACGTCCCTCCCGCGGTTCACACGGCGATGCTGGTGGTGACTGCGCTCATCGCGGCGGCCGTGGCCGGGGGGGTGGCGTTCCTCCTGTTCTTCGAAGTCCTCCGGAGCGGTAACTGGTACCTTTATGTCGCGCTCCTAGCCGGTGTGGGGGCGGGCTCCGTGGCCGCCGGGTTCCGCTTCCTCATAGATACGCGCATTGCGAATCGCAAGGATCAGCTGGAGCGCGAGCTCCCGTTCAGCCTGAGCGAGCTCTCCGTCCTCGCGAGCACGGGGACCTCGCCAATCCGCCTCGTCCGTCACATGGCCCAACGAGACCACGACCCGGCGTTGACCGCCACCTTCCGCCAGGTGGCCTACAAGACGGACGTTCAGGGCAAGGACCTGATCTCGGCGCTCGCCGAGACAGCGAAGGAAAGTCCCTCGACCTCCGTGCGGGACACCCTGTGGGACCTCGCGAACATGATTCACCAGGGCGGCAACCTTGACGAGTACCTCCGGAGCAAGTCTGACGAGGTCATGCGATTCAAACGGCTGGTCCAGAAGGAGTTCATCGAGCGCCTCTCGACGTTCCTCGACATGTACGTCAGCCTCGTGCTCGTCGGGGTCCTGATGATTGCCGTAGCGGCGTTCCTGCTGAACGCTCTCGGTAGCACCGCGGCCGGCCTCAACGCGGACGAGCTGCTCCTCCTCCTCACGTTCGGCCTGGTACCGGTCGCGGTGGCGATGACGATGATCATGGTCTCGCTGGCGTACGCGAGGGCCGAATGAAGTGGGTAGGGCCCGCCCTGGCCATCCTTGTGGTGGTCCTTGGCGCCCTCGGCGGACTCCGAGGCGCGGCCGGGACTGCGTGGGCCGCGTCAAATCCGCTGACGATCACCGTCGTGAGCCCTCCCCCGAACGGCACGGTCGGAAGCAACACACCGACGATCCAGGCGACGCTCACCGACCACGTGGCCCTAATCGACACCGGGTCGGTCGCGCTTTTCGTGGACGGGCTCAACGTCACCTCGACGGACCTCGTACTTGTGACTCAGAATTCGGTCTCCTACACCGTCCCCTCCATCCTGAAGCTCCCGGACGGACCCAATAACGCCTCCCTCACGGCGTACGACAACGACGGTAACCGTGCCACAGTGTCCTGGAACTTCACCGTCTCTCCGACAGGTCCCGCCCTGGCGAATCCTTTCTCCGGACTGAAGCCGGCGACCATCCTCCTCTATCTCGGGGTGGCCGCTGGCGTCGGGGGTGCCGTGGTCGGAGGCTACGTGCTTTTCCTGAAGATGACGACGCGGTTCACCCTCCGAAGGTACTTCGCTACGCATCCCGTCCAGCGGACGTACTTCGTCTTCTACCTCCCCATCGCCGCGGCGTTCGTGGTTCTCCTGGTAGGTCTCTCCTACGCGTCCAGCACGCCCGGCCTGCCATCGAACGCCGTCGACTACGTGTTCATCATCGCCACGTTCGTCGCGCTGATCCCATGGGGGCTTGACGCGCGGCAGGAGATGCACCGGATCAGAGCGTTCGAGCGGGCATTCGCTCAATTCCTGTTCGAGATGGCGGACGCGATGCGCGGGGGCATCGACCCGGCGAAGGCGCTCGTCGAGCTCGCGAAGACCCACACGAACATCCTCGCGAAGAACCTGCGTGTCGCCGCGGATTCCGTCCGGATCGGTCGGCCGTTCGAATCGATTCTCCGCGAGATGGTCGCCCCGATGCGGAGCCGGCTCATCACCCGCTATGCCGGCCTCATCGCGGACGCTTCCTCGATCGGCGGGGAGACCGCAACGGTCGTCTACCGTGCGGCGAAGGACATGGACGACTTCGTCAAGATTGAGGAGGAGCGGGAGCAGCAATTGATGCTGCCTGTCGCGGTGATCTACATCGCCTTCGCCGTGCTGATGGCCGTCCTGTTTGCGCTCCTCTATATCGCCCCGACGCTTGGAACGCTGAACATCTCGTTCCTCGGGCTCGGTACCCCGCTCAGCGGAGCGGGAGGGGCCCCTGCGACCACGGTCCCGAGGCTCGACTTTCCGACGCTCAAGGAGCGGTTCTTCGAGCTGATGCTTATTAACGGGCTCGGAACCGGGGCGATCATCGGTGCGTTCACCGAGGGCCGAGCCAGATATGGAATCCTACATTCTCTCGGACTCGTGGCCGCGACGGCCGTTGCGTTCCTAATCCTGTTTCCGTAGATCGAGGGCGTTGCACTAGCCCCAGGGGCGGGCGGCCGAGCGCCCGCTCACGGGGACAGCGTGTAGTCGATGTGCGCAGAGCCTTCCAGCGAATCGCTGCTTGTGACGTTCAGCCAGATCAAGTAGGTGGTCGTGGGGTTCAGATAGTTCGTGAGCTCCACCTCCTGGCCCGAGTAGTTGCCGCAGTCGCTGTTGCAGTTACCTCCGCGGCTAACGGCCACGTTCCAATTCCAGAGGTCAAGCGTCACGTTCCCGGGCGTTCCGCTGCTGGGCTGATAGGAGTTCGAGCCATCGAGTATCGGATAGTTGTCCACGAACGAAAGCGCCGCGATGGCGACCGGTGGCACGAACGATTGCGTAAACTCGTTACCAAGCGACGTGAAGACATTGAATTCGAGCAGGCCGCTCTCGTTAATCGCCAAGGTTGTGTTGGCGGAGAAGGAATAGTACCTCGCGGGCAAGGGATTGAAGTCGAAGCTCAGGAAGACGTGGGAGTCCGCCGGAAGGTCGAGAACGCACGAGTAATCCGTCGTCGTGCTGTACGGATTCCCCATAAGGCAGCCCGGGATGCCGTTGCTGGACACTTGCGATAGCGTCACATTGTAGTTGAGGACGGTCTGTCCGTTGAGCACCATGCTGTCGATAGCTATCGTGTTCCCGTCCAAGCTCGCCAGTTCGATCTGAAGGCCGCTCAGCGTCGTCCCGCTCTCGGCCAGGTCTGGCTTGAGGGCCAGAATACGAAGGTTCTCGAGGCTCTTGTTGTGGGAGAGGGTCTCCTCGGCTGTGAGCTGCTTCTGATAGGAGGCGACGAAGAACGAGAACGCGGTCGCGGCCGCGACGACGATCACCACGAGCATCAGCGTGCCGACGATCTCCGCGAGCCCGCGAGACGTCCGTCGGAGTCGGCGCATCGACCGGACCGACGCTGCCTGAGACCATAGGCGGGATGTAAGGAGATTACGGATTCAGCCGGTTTCCCCATAGTGGGTCCTATTTCCCCGCCATCGCGCTGTTATGCAGGGAGGTGGCATCGCGGGGACCCCATGAGCATCCCTATCGAGGTCCCCGGGCTCGATACGATCATCCCCGAGCTGGCCGAAGGCAAGGTCGTGGTCGTCGAGAGCGGCGCCGATGCGGCGAAGAGCTTCTTCGTCCGGCGGCTGAGCCTCACCGCGGGGCGTGCCGGCTGGCCGGTCACGTTCGTCACGTCCCGGGACAAGGACGAGCTCCAGGCCCTGCTTGCAGTCGAGCGAGGGGACACGCCGATGCCCGCACGCTGGATTCAGATCCAGGAACGCGACGCGGTCACGGAGCTCGAGGAGTTCGCGAGCTCAGGCGGACTCCTCGCGATCGATTCGTTCTCGTTCCTCACCCTCGACCTCGCCCCGGACGCCCTCGCGCGGTCGCTGCGAACGCTGCGCCTGCAATGCCGGGACCGCGGCACGACCGCCGTGCTCGGGACTGATCGGGGCATGTTCGAGCCCAGGTCGGAGGCGGTCGCAATCCATTTGGCCGACGGCTTCCTGCAATTTCATACCCGGGAGGCCCCCGAAGGAGTCCAGCGCTTCCTTCGGATCCCGAAGTGGATGGACGGCAAGTTCGTCGACCGGAACATTTACTACGAGTTCGACGGCAAGCACATCGCGATTGACCTGCGCAGCCGGGTCCTGTAGGAGGGAGGGCTACGCCGAGCGGAAGCTACGAGCGCTACGGCCTCACGGGTAACCCGTTCCGGGAGCTCGCGAGCGAGAACCTCGACGACGTGACGATCTACCACGTCAACCAGGCCGCGGACACCGCTCTTCGGACGATTTTCGACGAGGTGCTCGATAAGGAGAACCGGGCGGTCGTCGCCGTTACGGGAGCCCAAGGGGCGGGGAAGACGCAACGGCTCCTACTCGCCGCGACCGAGGCGAAGGAACACCATGCGTTCGCCGTCTACTTCGATGTCACGACCCAGGGCGGGTGGGCCCTCCGTGGACTTGCCGGGGCGTTCGAGAAGGCGGCCCGCGACGCGAAGCTCGTGAAGATGCTCGGCGCGCCTGGCTGGCTGAGATCCCTCACCGCGATTTCCAGAGCGAAAGGTGAGAGCCACGATCCGAAGGAGGCCGGCCGCCGAATCGGCGAGGCCCTCAACGCGACCAGCCCGTCGTTCCTTCTCCTCAACGACCTCCACAACCTGGCCGAATCCAACGAGATTGGCGTCTTCACGAAGACCCTAGAGGAGGTCATCGGCGTGATCAAACCAGGGGTCCTCCTCATGTTCACCTGCTACGCGAGCTACCTTGCTTGGCTGACGGTGAACCAGCCCGGCTTCGTCTCCCGGGTCAACCGCACGATTCCGCTCGCGACCCTCTCCGACGATGAGGCTCGACTCGTCCTCGCGAAGAAGCTCCTCGCCAAGAGGATTGTTGAGGAGCTCGAACCGACCTACCCGTTCGACCGCGAAGCCGTCCTGGAGCTCAACCGGGCCTCGCGGGGGAACCCCCGCCGCCTGTTCGAGCTCGCGGACGCCGTCCTCGAGCAGGCGGTCGCGACCCGGGCCTACCAAATCGACGGGGAGCTGGTCCGCGCCACGCTCGCCACACGAGAGGCGGCGGCCCCTTCTCCCCCGCCCCTCTGGCAAGAGACGTCGAGCCTTCGCTCGGAAGCTCCGAACCCTCCCGAAGCCTCGAGCCCCACCGCCGCGACCGGAGCCAAACGTCGTTCGATTTGGGGGAAGTCCCGCTGAACGACCCTTACGTCGCCTCGGGGTTCGTGAAGACCGCGAGGTCGATCGCCTCCTCGGCGATCTCCGCGGCGTAGACCGCGATCCGCCCGAGGCTGTCGACGATCGTCCCCAAGGAAAGGAGCGCCGGCCCGCGTCGCGCCGCGACGCGGTGGGCGAGTGCGTCGATCAGCTTCTGGTGCTCGACCCGCGCATCAATCGCCTCGTTCGCGGCCTCGATGTTCCTCGTCACGAGGGCGTTGAAGGCCTTGTCGAGGATCGAGACCGCGGAGGTGCGGGCCGCCGCGAGTTGCTCTTTGAGCTTCGGGTCGAGCTCACGCTCGGCGGCGAGCGCGGAGCCGCTCGTCGCGATTCGCCGGGCGTGGTCACCGATCCTCTCGAGGACCTTCGCGATGACGCGATGGCCGTGGATCGCGGGAGCTCCCCCTCCGTTGGCCGGTGCGGAGTGCGCGAGGTGGTATTGCTTCGCGATCATCCAATAGAGCCGGTTGACGTCCTGGCTGCGTTGGACGACATCGTGCGCGAGCGTTTCGTTGCCACTCCCCAGCGCCCCGATCGCGTCCTCGAGCATCGCGCGGACCGTGAGGTGCATCCGGCGAAGGCATTTCTCCGAGCTCAGCTCGGACGGGTCGGAGAGGTCCTGGATCAGGATCGAGCCTTGGGCCTCCTCGATCACCTCGGGACCGATGACGAGGTGGCAGAACTCGCGCGTCACCTTGCGCACGAACGGACTGCGTGAGGGCGAGAAGCGGACCTCGATTAGCCCGAACCCTGAGACGTACGCCCCGATCAGCTTCCTCAGCAGGTGCTCTCGGGTCTCCTCGCCCCGCTCGACGAACGATTTGCGTCGTATGACCGGTCGGGATCCTGACTGTAGACGAATCGACACGGACCCGTCCGGCTCGGTGTCTACGAAGAGCGTGTCGCCGGCCTTCAGGCCCGCGCTCGTCACCCATCGCTTCGGCAGGGAGACGAGGAACGTCGACTTGCCCGCGAGCTGAAGCTTCCGTCCTTCCATAGGGATTCCGCCAGGGACCTAGATGAGTGGTTACGGAAACATAACGATTCGAACTATAGACTATAGTTGACATAGAGAACTACGGAAATAACGGAGGAGGTGACGCGGACGGGCCGGAGGCTCCCGGAGTGATTCGGACACGCCTCTCGGGGCCGACGACCCAGCCTCCTTGACCGGACTTGGCTTCGGGAGCGGCGGGCCGGAGGTCCCCTTCGCTCCATGTCGGGGCCGACTTGGGCCGGAGGGGGAGCGGACCGGCGCCTCTCGCGAATCTGGGGGTCTACCGTCGACCGACGGGCCGCCGTACGCTCCGAGGGAGTGGGGGTCGGGGGGCGACCCGGGCCGCCGACGAGCGAAAGTTCCGTGGACATCTAAGCCGGAAGACCTTCTGGCGTGTCGGCGGCAGCCCCTGGCTGGCGCGGACACGTCAGGATGGTTCGTCGTAGAGCAGTCGAGGAGTCTGGCGAGGAAGGTACTCCGTCCGCCGTTGCCCCGTGATGGCGTAGATCGTCTTCTCGGCGATTTTGCAGGCGTTGTCGGCGATCCTCTCGAAATGCCGGGTGACCAAGATCAGGCTGGCCAGGCGCGCGGCGGCGGCAGGGTTCGTGCCGATCTCGGCGATCACCGTTCGCTGGGCCTGGCGGTTCATGCGATCGACCTCGTCGTCCCGGTGAAAGAGGTCGCGGGCGAGGTCGACCCGGCCCTTCTCGAGCCCCTCCAGGGCCTGGTGGACCATGGACTCCACCACGTCGTCCATCCTCTGCAGGAGCGTCCGGAGCTCAGGGGACTCGCGCGGGCCGGTGACGGGGGTCGTGAGGCGCCCCATGTCGTAGCCGAGGCGGCCGATCCGGTCCATGTGGGTCGTCATCTTGAGCAGGCCGGCCGCCGTCCGGAGGTCGACCGCGGCCGGCTGGCGGAGGACCAGGAAGGCGATGACCGCGTGTTCCATCTCGTCATCGAGCCGGTCGAGCCTCCCGTTGCGGTCGAGGACGTTCTGGGCGAGCTGGCGGTCCCCTTGGTCGAACGCCCTCCAGCCGTCGTGGACCATCTGAAGTGCCCACTCGCCCATCCTCGTCGCGCGGTCCGTGAGGTGGCGGACCTCGAGGTCGTACCCCCGGGGCGCTTCGGAGGGGGTCAGGGGGTCCTCGGTCATCCGAACCTCCCCGTAATGTAGGCCTCGGTCAGGTGCTCCTTCGGCCGCTCGAACAGGTCCTCGGTGGGGCTGAACTCGACCAGCTTGCCGAGGTACATGAACGCCGTGTAGTCGGCGACTCGGGCGGCCTGCTGCATGTTGTGGGTCACGATCACCACCGTGTAATCCTTCTTGAGCTGGGCGATCAGCTCCTCGATCTTCGCCGTCGCGATCGGGTCGAGCGCCGAGCAAGGTTCGTCCATGAGCAGCACCTCAGGGTCCGCCGCGAGCGATCGGGCGATGCATAGACGCTGCTGCTGTCCTCCCGAGAGCGAGGTGGCGGGGGCGTCGACCCGGTCCTTCACCTCGTCCCACAGCGCCGCGCGCTTCAACGAATGGAGGACGATGCGGTCCATTTCCTCCCCCGGAAGCCGGCTGTTGAAGCGCAACGGGGCGGAGACGTTGCCGTAGATCGACATCGTGGCGAACGGGTTCGGTTTCTGGAAGACCATCCCCACCCGGCGCCGGACGAGGGTCGCGTCCAGGTCGTACAGGTTCTCCCCGTCGAGCAGGACCTTGCCTTCCACGCGCGCCCCGGGAAGCGTCTCGTGCAGTCGGTTGAGGCATCGGATGAGCGTGGACTTTCCGCAACCGGACGGGCCGATGATGGCGGTCGCCTGGCGCTCCGCGATCTGGAGGTTGATGTCCTCGACAGCGCGAACCTCCCCGTAATAGGCGCTTAGGTGGTCCACCGACATCTTGGCTGATTCCAGAGCCGCCACAGCTAGCCCCCCCGCATCCGTCGAACCGTCCGGTTGAGGACGAGACGGGACGTAATGCTGATGGCCAAGACCATCAGGATGAGGAGGAGCGCGGCTCCCCAGGCGAGCGTGTACCAGTTCGTGGTGGCGCTCGTGGCCCCCCAGTAAATCCAGAGCGGGAGCGCACAACCTTGTTGGTCGATGCCCTGAAGCGGATGGAGACATCCGTTGCCGATCGTGAACAAGAGAGGCGCCGCCTCCCCGGCGGCCCGGGCGACGCTGAGGAGCACCCCTGTGACGACCCCAGGCAAGGCGGTGACTAGAACGATTCGGACCGAAATCTTCCACCGCGAGATTCCCAGGGCGAGTGCCGCCTCGCGCACGGATTCCGGGACGGTCCGCAACGCCTCCTCGCAGGTCCGCGTCACAATGGGGATCATCAAGACGGTGAGCGCGAGGGATCCATCGAGAGTGCTGTTCACGATGGCCTTGTCGAATTGGAGGAAGAGCGTGAAGGCGAAGATTCCCGCCAGGATGGAGGGAACGCCGGAAAGGACGTCGGCGGTCGTGCTGATCACGCGCGCGATGGCGCGGTTCCTCCCGTACTCGACCGTGAAGACCGCGGCCCCTATGCCGATCGGCACGGCCACGAGGGACGCGAGCCCAATGAGCTCCAGTGTGCCCTCGATGGGAGTGTACACTCCCCCGAGCGGGCACGCGATTCCGGGGTGCGCGAAGCAGGGGTTGGCTGGCCTCTGGGTGAAGAAGGTCACCGAGAACGCCGCACCTCCTTGGACGACCGCCTCGTAGATGACCGCGACGAGCGGGACGAGGATCACCACCACGGCAAGACCGCTGAGCACGGTCATGCTGTGACTGAAGATCTTGCGGCGACCGTGCCGGTCGAACATCATTCCCGACCCACTCCCTGTCCGCGCTGAAGCCGCGAGAGAATCATGCGGCCCCCAACGTTGATCGCTAGGGTGATGAGGAGGAGGATGAGACCCGCCTCCATGAGCGCCGAGAGCTCGAGGGGCCCGCTCCTCTCGGCGAACTGATTGGCCAACAGGCTTGCGATCGTCTGTCCTTGAGAAAATAGGGAGGTCGGGATTGCATTCTTGTTCCCGATGGTGAGCGTGACCGCCATCGTCTCTCCCAACGCGCGCCCGAGGCCGAGGATGATCCCGGCGAACACTCCGCCGCGGGCGTAGGGTATGACCGCGTTCCTCGTCACCTCCCAGTCCGTCGCCCCCAGGCTGAGCGCGGCCTCCTTCTGGTGAATGGGAACGGCGGCGATCGCGTCCCGGCTGATCGCCGTGATGGTCGGGATGACCATGACCGCGAGGATCACGCTCGCGGTGAGCACGTCCACCCCCGTCGTGGGTCCGTTGAACCAGCCGGTCCAGTAGAGCCAGGACTGGAGGGCTGGTTCAATCTCGTATCGCATGATGGGCGCGAGAACGACGAGTCCCCAGAACCCGTAGATGATCGAAGGAATGGCCGCGAGCAGTTCGATGAGCTGGCCCACCGGTCCCCGAAGTCGCACCGGGGCCTGTTGCGTCAGGAAGATGGCGGCCCCGAGCGACAGCGGGATCGCGAGGAGGAGGGCGATGGCACTCGTGAGCAGCGTCCCGACCGCGAACGGGACGATCCCGTAAATATTTCCCGGAATGTGGGGGTTCGTGGAGGCCGAAATCCAGACGTCGTTGGTCAGGAACCGGAACCCGAACAGTTCGACCGTTGCCTTCGCGCCGATGAACAGGACGACGATGAACGCGGCGAGAAGCACCATGACCAGCGCGGCGCCCAGGCCGGTCAGCAAGGCAAACGTGAGGTCCGCCCATTTCGGTGCGTGCTTGCGCGGCCGAGACGAAGAAAGCGGGAAGGGGTTGGCCGCGCTCATCCGGCGGCTCCCTCGTGGACCTTGCGCCGCAGTCCACCAGGAGGCCCTTACAGGACGATCGAGTTGATCGTGGCCTGGTCCGAGCTCACCACTCCTGCAGGTAGCGGTACGTAGTACAGTTCCGCGGAATAGCTCTGACCTACGGTGACGATCCAGTGGAGGAAATCGACCAGGGCCCCGGCCACGGTCGTCGACATGTAGCCCGCCGCGGACTCATTCTGGTACACGAATACGTACGTCAACGTGGCCAACGGGTAGTCCTCTGCGCCCGGTGCGTTCAGCATGGAAACGTTGTACCAGCTGGCGTTCGCTGCCGGGAAGTGCAGGTTGGAGTCGTCGATGGCCGACGCGATGTTGGCGAGGTTCGCCAGGACGAAGTTGCCCTTGGGGTTCTGAACGGCTCCGAACGCCACGGCGTTCGTCAGAGCGTAGTTGATGTCGACGTAACCGATCGCATCCACCGTGCTCTTCACCGTCGTGGTGACGCCCGAGTTACCCTTGGAACCGATCCCTACCGGCCAGTTGACTGAGGTGGCATAGCCGATGGTATTGTTCCACGTCGCGTTCTCTTTGGAGAGGAAGCTGGTAAACACGAAGGTCGTTCCACTCCCGTCCGAGCGGTGCACGACAATGATGCACGCGTTCGGCAGCACGACGCCAGGGTTCACAAGCTGAAGGGCCGTGTTGTTCCAGTTGGTGATGTCCCCGAGATAGATGGCGGCGAGGATTTGCCCCGTGAACTTCAGGGGGGCGGCGATGGTGGGGAGATTGTAGATGGGCACCGCAGCTCCAGCCGACTCCGGTATCGTGTCGATGGAGTTCTTCGGGGTGATCGCGGCCTGCTGGGTGGGCGTCATTGGGGCGTCGGACGCACCGAAGTCCTGCGTCTTGTCGGTAATGTCGGCGATCCCAGCTCCACTGCCGACACTCGAATACTCGACCGTGTTGTTGGTGTACTCCAGGGACCACTCGAGCATCAGGGGGTTGACCAAGGTCGATCCCGCGCCGGAAATGATCTGGCCGGTTACGCCCGCCGGTTGGACCGCAGGGGCAGCTGCGGCCGGCGTCGACGTCGCAATGTTCGCTGGGACGACGGAGGTGGCGGGGGCGGCGCACGACGTGGTGCTCTTGCTGGCGAACTTCAGAACCCCGGTCGCATAGGCCCCGCCAAGAACGACCACGAGGACCACGATTACCGCAATCGCCACGTAGAGGCCGGTGTGCCCCGACCCCTTGCGACGGGCGATCTGGTCGGTGGGCGGTGTGCTTGGACCGCTCGGACTTGATGGCGCGCTCCCACTACTCGGACTTCCGCTGCTCATTCCTTTCCTTCCCCTCTTTCCTTGACCGAGGTCAAGCTGCGTTGCTGGTCAATCCACCCATTCCGTGGATATATCGAAAATGTAGGTAGTCTATAGAGATATATATTCGGCTACGTAATCTCATGTAGCAGGCATAGGACGCGAACCTACCGGCGTCGCGGGCGTGGTCGTCCGGCGGGGGGGGTGACACGACCATCCGGCACGTTTCCCCGGACGGGATTCGAGAGGCGCGGGAACGGCCGTCTCCCGCTGGGAAAGCCTAGGCCGGAGTATCTTCTTAGGCACCGGGTGGTCTATCGCGCGTACGGCGCGTTGGCTTGTCCGCTTCGGTTACGACGGATTCGGCTTCTCCGGGTGGGCGCGTCAGCCGACCGGTCGGACCGTCGAGGGAGTCCTGCGGGACGGACTCCAGCGCCGCGGCATCGTTCCGACCCTAGACGAGGCCCGCCTCGAAGTCGCGAGCCGGACCGACCGAGGAGTAAGCGCGAGGGCCAATGCCCTGGCCGTGTACTGTGGAATCTCCGCCGTCCCGCTCCTTCGCCGGCTGAACGCGATCTCCCCCGAGCTGTTCTTCACCGCGGCCGCGCCCATCCCCCCGGAGTTCCGGGTACGCGCCGCGACACGTCGCGTCTACCGGTACTTCGACCCGAGCCCGGCGGTCGACCCCGACGGTTGGCGTCGAGCCGCCCGCCTCTTTCAAGGCCCCGTCGACGTGCGGTCGTTCGGGAGGGGGATACCTGCTCGCTCGCCCCAATGGAGGACGGTGGAGTCCGTGGTCGTGGAACCTATAGGCGATGGCCAGCGCATCGATGTCCGAGCGCCTTCGTTCGTGTGGGGGATGGTGCGGAAGATCGTCGGCGCCTTGCGCGAGGTCGACCAGGGACGGCTCCCGCTTTCCCGTCTTGAGGCAGCGATCGCCGGCAAGGCTCGTCTCACGCTCCCGATGGCGGAACCCGAGGGACTCGTCCTGTGGGAGGTCGAGTATCCCTTGGAGTGGGAGACACCGTGGGGTGGACCGAATCGGCACCAAGCGTCGTTCGCTCGTACCACCCGCGACGGGCTGTGGAGGAGGGAGGAAGTCCTCGCCGCTCTCTTCGCGGATGGCGGCCATCCGGGGGGAAACAGTGTCAGGGGCACCCGGCTTGCCCGGGCGGAGCCCCCTTGATCATGCCGCATCCCCCTCGCAGGTTAAGGGGCGGATGGTGCCGCGTCCGCCCTCTCGGGACAGTCTAGGTAGCGCGCTGCCAAAAGCACGGAGAGGACCACGCAGCCGGGCCGGATGCTCCCGGCGGGATTTGAACCCGCGTTACGGGGTCGAAGGCCCCGCATCCTTGGCCGGACTAGACTACGGGAGCGGCCGACGTCCTACGTCAGGTTGGCGCCCCGCTAAGGCCGTTTCGCGTCACCGGTTCCAGGGCAGGCCCGCGCACGAACGCGGCTAAACGGAACCGAGCCCACCCCCAGAACGATCCGAGCCACGCCGGATCGAGTGCTCATCGAAGGACACTGGCCGTACGCCGGTGTGCGTGCGGCACCACTGGAGGTTCTGTTAAAGCCCTGCCATCCCCCGCCCTGGGGGGCCACGGCATGGACAACCCTCGACCGCAATCCCGTTCATTTCTCACGCTGTTACGTAACAGGAACTTCTCTCTCCTCTGGCTAGGCACGTTGGTGTCGGCGAGCGGCTTCTACGTCGGGAACGTCGTGATCGAGTGGTTCATCTTTGCGTCGACCCACAAACCCCTCTTCCTGACCGTGCTCGGGATCGTCGAGTTCGTTCCCACGCTGACGATCGGGGTCGTCGCCGGCGCTCTGGCGGACCGATTCGACCGCCGGCGCCTCATGATCATGTCGGATCTGGCGCGGGCCTTGACCGTGGGCGCGCTGGCGGCCTATGTCCTGACGGTCGGATTCAGCTTCCCGGTGATCCTAGTCGCCGTGCTGGTGATGGCCGCCTTTGGCACGATCTTCAGTCCGAGCTCCAGCGCGATACTGCCCTCCCTGATCGGGAAGGGCGAGCTCCAGAGTGGGAATGGATTGCTTCAGGCGGGAGTCACGGTGTCGGGGTTCGTCGGCAGCCCGTTGGGCGGCGCTCTGATACTTCTCGTCGGTGTCGGCGCCGGACTCATTTACAACTCCCTTACGTTCGCATTCTCCGCCTTGATGATCGGGTTGTTGATGGTCCCCGCCGCGGTTCGGCGCGGAGCCGGGGATTCTCGGACGACGGGAACCTCTCTCCTCTCGGACGTGAGAGCGGGACTCAGCTTCCTCCGCACCCAACACGCCCTCCTGATTCTGACGCTCGCAAGCATGACCCTCAATTTCTTCTCGTTCTACCAGCTCTACTTCGTGATCTATTCGACGGACGTTCTCCGCGGTGGACCGGCAATCTTCGGGCTCCTGGTCGGGGCCCAGTCGGCGGGCTACGCTGCGGGAGCGCTCCTGCTGGTTGACCGCCTCGGGATCGACCGCACGCCGGGGTTCTGGATACCCTTCTTGTGGGGCTTAGAAGGTCTGCCGCTGATCACGCTGATTCTCGTTCCGATCGCCCCGGTCGCGATTGCCAGTGTGGCGGCCCTGGGTGTTCTGTCAGCGCTGGTGAGCGTCACCTTCGTTTCCGCCGTCCAGAAACTGGTCCCGGACGAGTTCTTGGGCCGCTACTTCGCTACAGATCAGGCGGGAAGCTTTGCGATGGTCCCCGCCGGCCTGGCGGTCGGGGGCGTTCTGATCGTGACGTTAGGGATCGGATTCGCCTTTCTGCTGGCAGGTATAGGCACGCTCGTCGCTGGCCTCGCTCTACTGTTCAGTAAAGGTGTCCGCGGTTGGGGAAGGTCTTGAATCCACGAGGGCCCCTTGCCCGACCGAGGCGCACCGCGCCTGCCAGGCTGGCGACCCTCTTGAGAGGGGGCGTGAGGACGGCGCGCCCGCGCTCTCAAACGGACGCCGCACGGTTCCACCTCTCGCTGACGATTCCACGGGAGAGGAACTTGAATTTCCGAACTTCGAAGGAAAAGGGTCTTACTTAGCCGCGTAGTCGGGCTCCCCGATGAGCGCACACAGCTCGGTCAAAGGCAAGGGGAATCTGGCATATCCCACGCACAACGATCTGCCCGAGGACGCCCGAAGCTCGCTGATCGATCTCCTCGAGGCACGTCTTGCCGACGCCATCGATCTGCAGACCCAGATGAAGCAGGCCCACTGGAACGTCAAAGGACCGACCTTCATCTCGCTCCACGAGCTGTTCGACAAGATCAACGAAGAGGTAGAGGAGTACGTCGATCTGATCGCCGAACGGGCCGTCCAGCTCGGGGGCATGGTCCATGGCACAGCCCGCCAGGTCGCTTCCCGCTCGACGCTCTCGGAGTTCCCGGCGGCGAGGGACGGCCGTCAGCATGTCGAGGCGGTCACGACCGCGCTCGCGGCCTTCGGAAAGGGGGTTCGGACGGCGATCGACCAGTCCGACGGGCTTGGCGACAAGGACACGGCGGATCTGTTCACCGAGATTTCCCGAGGCGTCGACAAGTGGCTCTGGTTCGTCGAGGCTCATCACCAAGCCGACCGATAGGCTGCCCCTCCAGCCTCCAACGCGGGATCCGACAGGAGGACTGCGTCGGATGACCTCCCCCCCTCGACCCTCCGGAATGTAGTCCTCCCCCGTTCTGCGGACACTCGCCGCCGGAAATCGGGTAGCCGTTCCCTCCCTGCGACGGAATGGGAGCGCGCGCGTTCGCCACGACCGTAACCGAAGTGTTCACGGTTGAGCGCATGATGGCGGCTCCTCGGAACGTGACGGCACGTCCTTCCGAGAGCCCGCCCCTATCCTTCCGGGCCGAACGGGACGGAGGAAGCGCGTAGCATGCCGGAGCCTAGGATCGGGACGGTGACCTCCTACTTTCTCTCCTACAACCTCTACGCGTTCGGGACCGGCCTTATCGGGGTCTTCCTCAACCTGTTCTTCCTCTCGAACTACAGCTTCCTCGCCGTCCTCTACTTCCAGATCACCACCTACGCGGCCGAACTGGCGGCCTATCTCCTCTCGAGTTACTTCCTCCCCAGGTGGCGGGCGAAGCACCTCTACGTGCTGGGGCTCGCGCTGTCGGCGTTCGTCTTGGCCGATCTGCTGGCCGCGAGCCGGATGGTCTCGAGCGCGTTCTTCTTCGGCGCCCTGTGGGGCATCGCGATGGGGGTGTTCTTCGCCGGGAACAACCCCATGATGCACGACCTCACGCGGGACTCCAACCGGACCCCTTTCGTGGCCACGAATGGCTTCCTGACCGGGGTCGTGACCCTCGTCGCGCCCGCCTTGGCAGGCGCCCTGATCGAGTTCTCGAACTTCACCGGGGTGCTCCGCTACCTTTGGGACTTCGCCATCACGGTGGTGCTCCTGGTGGCCTCGGCTCTCGTGATCCTCGGGACCCGGGGCGAGACCGACCATAGGATACGAGATCCGGGCGACGCGGCTCGTCGGCGTCCGGGAAAGGATTTCGTGCGGTTCCGGCTCTGCTTCGCGGCCTGGCAGCTCCTCGCGATCCCGGTCGGGATCCTGCTCCCGATCTACGTCTTCGAGGTCACGGGAAGCTACGTGGTGACTGGGTTCTACGCCAGTTACACGATCCTCGTGGCGATTGTCGCGAACCTCTGGTGGCGCAAAGGATTCCATCGAGAGGGCCGATTCCCGCTCTATGCCGTGATCACAATCATCGCATCCTCCGCGCTGCTCCTGGTGCGGTGGGATCCGCCGCTCGACGCGTTCGCGTTCGTCGGCGTCTACACCCTGCTTTCGACGCCCCTCAACAACATGGTGACGGTCGACTTCATGGACCTCATCGACCGAAGCGGCGACCTGGACCGGGTGCGGGTCTGGGCGGAACGAGAGTTCTACCTTGGGGTCGGGCGAGCCGTCGTGTTGGGCGCGACGATTGTCATCTCGGCGTACCTCATCCGGAACTCGAGGGACCTCATCCTCATTCTCCCGGTCCTCTCGCTATGTGCCGTGAGCTATCTTGCGGTGCTGAGACCGCGGTCGGCCACAGGGCCCGTGCCGCCCCGGCCCACGGCGGCCGCGGCCGCTCGCTGATGAGGCACGACCTTTCGGCTCGAACGGACATCATATCCCTCAAGGGGTTACTCCCAAGGGCTGAGCGCTGGCGGGGGCGGCGCTCGGGAATCGAAACCGACCGCGAAGAGCGCGCGGGGCCGTCGGTCCATCCGGCCAACGGGGGCCGTGCTGGAACGGCGCACGCCCCCCGCGAACGTCTTTATTGACCGGCGAGGTCGACTCCACGGGAGATGCCGCGCGCGCCGCCCCAGACGATGACCGCCGATGGGCTTCCGGCCCTTCTGGCCGGTCCTGCGGGACCGAGACGAGCGCTTAGCTGGGATGCCCCTCCACTTCCGGCGGCGGTGTGATCATGGAGTACAAGTGGACGGTGCTTTCCAACACCACGCTGGGCGCCCTGATGGCGTCGATCAACGGAACGATCATCCTGATCTCGCTGCCGGTCATCTTCACTGGCCTGAACGTCAACCCGTTCGCCCCGGGCAACATCACCCTCCTCATCTGGCTCCTGCTGGGCTACGGCGTTGTCACCGCGACACTCCTGGTGACCTTCGGCCGGATCTCGGACATGTGGGGACGCGCCCGGATGTACAACCTCGGGTTCGCCATCTTCGCCGTCGGATCCCTGATGTTGTTCCTGGTCCCCAGCACGGGGACCACCGGCGCCTGGGAGCTGGTCGGGTTCCGCATCGTCCAGGGGGTGGGAGGAGCCTTCCTGTTCGCCAATTCTGCCGCGCTCATCACCGATGCCTTCCCGCACTCCGAGCGGGGCAAGGCGCTCGGCATCAATCAGGTCGCGGCCATCGGCGGGTCGGTAGTCGGACTGGTCCTCGGTGGCCTGCTCGCCGGCGTGGGCGATGTCCATGTCGGGTCATTCGTCCTGCCCGGGTGGCGGATCATTTTCCTGGCGAGCGTCCCGTTCTCGGTCGGCGGAACCGTATGGGCCTACCTCAAGCTTCATGATGTAGCCAAGATCCGCCGCGGCCAGCAGATCGACTATCTGGGCAACGCCACGTTTGGAGTCGGCCTCACCGTTCTCCTGGTCGCCGTGACGTACGGTCTGCTGCCGTACGGGGGCCAGAGCATGGGCTGGTCGAGTCCTTGGGTCTGGTCGGGCATCGGCGTGGGGCTCGCGCTCCTGGTCGCCTTCGTGTTCATCGAGACCCGGGTCCTCGAGCCGATGTTCCGGCTCGAACTGTTCCGGATCCGCGCGTTCGCCGCGGGGAACCTCGCGGGACTGCTTGGATCGATCGCGCGGGGGGGAGTGATGTTCATGTTGATCATCTGGTTCCAAGGGATCTGGCTCCCTCTCCACGGGTACTCGTTCGCGCAGACGCCCTTCTGGGCCGGCATCTACATGATGCCCATGCTGGCCGGCTTCGTGGTCATGGGACCGCTGAGCGGCTGGCTGTCGGACCGGTTCGGGGCCCGGTACCTCGCCAGCGCGGGGATGGGGATCAGCGCGGCCACGTTCGTGGCGCTCCTGTTCCTATCGTACGACTTCCCGTACTGGCAGATGGGTCTGCTTCTCTTCGTCCAGGGCTGCGGCATGGGAATGTTCGCCGCTCCCAACACGGCGGCCATCATGAACGCGGTCCCCCCCGAGCACCGGGGAGCCGCCTCCGGCATGCGGGCGACGCTCCAGAACGCGGGCATGCAGATCTCGATGGCGTTCTTCTTCACCATCATCCTCGTAGGACTAGCCAACGGACTGCCGGGATCGGTCTCCAGCGCTCTCAGCTCCGCCGGGGTCACTGGAACTGCCCAGAGCATGCTCTCGAGCAGCGTGTCGTCCAACCCCACGGGGGCGCTCTTCGGGGCGTTCCTCGGCCAGAATCCAATGAAGTTGTACATTTGGGCCCTCCCTCAGCCCTACTTTGGCATTGTCTATTCCTCCTCCGCCTATCCGACACTGATTTCGAAGCAATTCTTCCCGAACGCTGTCGCCCCGGCGTTCCTCAAGGGGATCGACCTCGCCTTCCTGATCTCGGCCGTCCTGACGGCGATCGCGGCCGGGGTCTCCCTGATGCGAGGCGGGCGATACGTCCACGAGCTCCATTCGGACGCCGTACGCCAGGAGTCCTCGACGAAGGGCACTTCCTCCGTTTCTACCGGCCAGGGCGAGCCGTCGCCCGACCCCGAGTCCGGCCTTCGGGACGCCGCCTCCTCGCGCTAGGATGGGCCCAGCCCTAATCGGTTGGCGAGCGATTGCCCCGGGGCGGCCCCTTCGACCCCCAGAAACCGGCGCAATTCGTAAGCGCCAGGTGCCTGAGGTCCCGCGGACCGCCCTCGAATCGGGAGCCGTCGATGGGCCTGCCTCCTGACGGGTCCGTGCGTGGGGCTCGATCGTACGTGAGGGACGTGGCGTTCTAGGTCCTCCGCCCTAAGTCGAACGACTCCTCGCAGCTGCGGTCGACCGGCTCCACCCATATCGCGAGATCCGCCGACCAAGGGACGGATCAGTCCGTGCGGTTCGAGATCAGGAACTCGTTGCCGTCAGGGTCCGCGATGACCGCTCGAACGAAGCTCCCGAGGGACGTTTCGATGGTCTTAGGCTCGACCGTCACCGATCCCCCGCGGCGGACGATTTCGCGGCACGCTGCGGCGGGATCGGCGTTCTGGAACACCAGGCCCGAGACCGTCCCGGGGTCTCGGCCCTCCTCCCCGGGGGCCTGGATGTGCATCGTCAGCAAGGTCGAGGTGTTCGGAAGCGCGAAGACGAGTCGGCCCGCCCTCTCATCGAATAGCAGCTCCTTCAACCCGAGGACATCCCGGTAGAATGTCCTGGCCTTCAGGGGGTCTCGAATGTGGATGGTTACGGCGTGTAGCCCGGTGATGACCTCGCTCACGCGATGTTGATGCCTTCGAGGCCGTAAATCCTTCCGGGGCCAACAGCGAGGTGCGAGGGCGCACGCGCCTCACGCAGGATCCATGCCATCGCCGGGATCGAACGTGCGGATCGACACCGCGGTCTACGGTGAGGCGTGCCCTCAGCCATTCCCATGGTAGACCCCACCGTCAACGATGGGTCCGCCCTGCGGAAGAGCGAGCAATGGGTCAGTCCAGCGCACCTTGTTTACGCAGTACTTCCGCCCGGCGGGTCCCGGCTTCTTAGTCCTGGCATCCCGGAACGCTCTCCAGGCGATATACGTCGCGCCAGCCGTGCCATCGACGCTCGGGCATTCGCCGGACGAGCCTCCAACCTTGGGAGACCATCAGCGGCTCGAGCACGAAGGGGGACCAGATGGTCTGAGAATGAGGAATCGGACCTCGTACCCCGTCCCTCCGAGATACGATCAGGACCTCCCCGCGTAGCAGATCGACTCCCCGGGTGGTGCTCACCACCCGGTGGCCTCCCTTGTGCTGAACGTAGCGCTTGCCCCACTTCCTCTCGAAGAACAGCTGGACGGTGTCCCGGTAATCGACGATGAACCGAGCCGCGGGCTCTAGATGGCCGGAAAGCCTCCATAGCACCTGCAGAAAGTCCCGTGTCGTCAAGTGGGAAAGGGCGTTCCCCAACATGACCACGGTGTCGAATCGCCCGGCCAGTCGGACTCGTCGAGCGTCGGCCAGCAGGAACGACGCGGAGGAGCCGCGGGCCCGGGCGCTCCCCCGGGCCTCGCGAATCATGTCGGAGTTTGTGTCGATCCCGACGTACCTCCGTCCGTCACGTTCGTACAACGGGGCCAGCGCCCCTCCACCGCAACAAAGGTCGAGCAGGGAACGACCGAAGCTGGGTCCGTCTTGGCGAAGGACCTGCCGTAGGCGTTGGAGGGTTTCCTGGCTCTCGGCAGAATAGCGGCGGTAGTCCTCGGAGCCCCGGTAGAAGGCCACCAGATCCTTTCGTGTCGTCACGGTCCGGCTGCCGGGAGGATCGTCGAGTCTAAGTAGTCAGCCTTCGGCCTCCCACCGGCGCGACGTCGTTCGCGTCGAGAGGAAGGAGCCAAGAGCTAACGCCCGTCGATGAACTGGCGCAGCCTGCGGGGTAGGAACTTCTCGCATCCCGCTAGGCGAGCTCCATCGGTGCGGACGAAGAGGGGCAGCACGTCGGTAGGACCTACCCAGCGGTCGACGAAGGGTTGTCGGTCGCCGGCTCGGTTCACGTCCACAACGGTGACCTTCTTTCCTTTGTCCCGGGCGATTTCGAGCACCAAGTTGACGCAGAGGATCACCTCCCGCGGGAGATGCCACGAGCGCTCGTCTGTCGGCGAGGGCAAAGCAGGGTCCGCGGGCCGGGAGGCCCTCCTCCGCCGCTCGAGCCACCGGCGTTGAACGCGCACCGCCCAGCGAGTTCCACCGAGCCAGCGAACGAAGGCCCAATGCGGCTCCTCGCCCGAACCCGGTCCACCGGAGACGAAGAGAATGAGACCGGCTCGGTCGTCCTCGGCCATCACTGTTGGAGCGAGCTCACGCGCTTATCCTCTACTTCCGGTCCGTTAGCCCTTCCTGGCGGGGGAGCCCCAAACGGGCCCTGGGACACCATCTGCCGTAGCGAGCGCAACGACGGATTTGGACGAGAGAAGGGACGAGGAGGGCGTCTGCGGCCCGGGACGGACCCTGGTGGGGTGCGCCGTCACACGATCCACCCCGCTCCGACCTTGCCTCCGACGAGCAACCCGCGACCGTGCATCAGTCCGCGGGTGAGGAAGTGGGCTTCGAGGCCCGTGCTTCTCAGGAGCTGAAGAAGTTCCCCGCGAGAGAGCATCAGTCCCGTGTCGATCTCTTCGCAATACCGAATCTCGCGATGGGGCTCTCCGATGAGGAAGTGGTAGTGGATCATCGAGTGGTTTCCCCGACGTGAGGAGGATGCACAGCGAACGACCGTGAGGGCGGGACTCTCGTGCGTGCGCAGATGGATCGACCCAGGCCGGAACGCCGAGGGCGCGAGTCAGGGCTCCACGATCGCGACTCCGCCAGGGTTGAGGTGACGTGCGAAATTGGCAAACGTCGTTCGAACGTCCTCTTTCGTCCTTAGGTGCCCAATCGCGCTGAAGAGACAGCTCACGACGTCGAATCGGCGTTTCAGGCGGAACGTGTGCATGTCCGCGAGCACGAGCGGAACGCCGGGCAGGCGGCGTCGGGCGATTCGGAGCATTTCCCGGCTGCCGTCGACCCCCACGGTGGTATGCCGTCGACGCAGGAACTCTAGGTGTCGTCCGGTCCCGCATGCGACATCCAGCCACGCCGTTCTTCCTGGACGGCCGAAAGACCGCGCGATGGTTTCCAGGCGCTCGGTTTCCCGTCGATAATCCTTCCAGTCGTTGATGGCGTCGTAGTACTTCGCCAATCCATGGAACTGAGAAAGGCCGGGGTCCGTCGGGCCAGTACCCGCACCCATCTCCCCTCCCATCGAGGATCGGTATTTCACCGCTGCCTCCTTCCGCGCCCCGAGCGAGCTCACGAATCGACGTGCGGGACCACCGGCACCCTTGCTCCGCGTGTGCTCCGGGAACCCCCAGGATCTCGTCGAGCGGCGACCCGGACCATGCAGAACCCGCCGGTCTCGGATCGTCAGATCAGGGAATGGTTGCCAGGTCCTCGAGCAGCATCCGGCGGTCGTCCCGGTCACGTACGCCCGCGCCGATCTCACGTGCTCGTCGAAGGTAACGGTCCCGCGTGCGCCGCTCCCCCGCGACCGCGGCGGCACGCGCGACGGCCTCGTAAGCATAGGCGAGGTAGAAGCGGCTCAATCTGGATCGGCGAGCGATTTCCAAGGCGCGGCGGGCGTGGTAGAGGGCAGGTTCAGCCCGACCGAGGGTCGCATAGACGCGGGACACCTGCCACTCTCCCACCGAGAGGTTGAGCGGAGTTCCCGCGAGCCCCCAGTGAAAGCGCGAGGCGTGGGCCGCGTGGAGCATTTCGTCGTCCTCTTCCTGGCCACGGTCCTTCTTGTCGAGAAGCGACCAGACATGATTGAACAGTTCACCGGCGATCCTTCGATGCTGAGCACGGCTGAGAGGGTCGATTTTTCGGGGCACGACCTTACGAATCGACCAGCTTGGATAATCCATCCCCCTTCGAGGTACCGAACGACCGACGGGCCGTGAGTTGCTAGGCTTCACGGGGCCAACGGGCGCAGGGCAATCCAGGGATCCGGTCCCAGGTATCGTGAGCCCTCCCAAGGAGGCTATACAGGGCACTGAGGCGCATAGTCAAGTTCTCTCGAAGGGTCGGAGGCTGAATCCTTTCCATGCATGGACCATCGGGCTTGGATTCTTCCGTTCGGTCTCCCGGGTTTGCCCTCGGCCAGGATGGAACAGCTAGCCCGGCCGAGGTCCTCGAGCGACTGATCGCAGCGTCTACCGAATTGGCGAGCTTGGCCGAGAGTCTTTCAGAAGCACCCACCGTCGGCCCGAAGCTGCTCGGTGTCGGAGCAAGGATGCGATCGATCGCCGAGGACTTGAGGAGGTGCAAGGAACCTGCACCGTACGCGCGAGCCCTCAACGACCTGGTTCGCGACCACCCGGCGATTCCAAGTTCCCTTCTTCGCCGGTTCGAGTCCAGCTATCGGTATGTAGCGATCCTTCTGTTAACGGATCTTGTCAGGGCATGGATGAGCCCTGAGGAGAAGGAAGCGGCCTGGGCGGCCAAGCTGGTCCACTTCGCGCTGGCCCAGTTGCTCGACGACCTGGTTGACGAAGACCGAATTCCGGCCGGCGCCGTCGAAAGATCGTTCGCTGCCGTGTTCGCCGGTCTCTTCGTTAAGGACTCTCAGACGGCTGCCAATGCCTCCCTTGTGAGAAGGCAGTTCGCGGAGTTCTCCCCGCCGTCCGGCGAACTCGCTCTGGAGATGGTCGTGGTCCTTCGCGGCCTCCTACGCGGTGCGGCCCACCTCGACCGGGTCGCTCCGGCCCTCCGAGAGGATGTCGACCTTTTCGCGCGGGGCCAGGCCCTGTCCGCTCTGCTTCGAGGGCCTCACCCACCGATTCCCGAGATCCGGTCGCGGGCCGCGCTCCTACCGGCGCCCTTTCCGGACATCCTCTGGCAGGATCGCCTTGCAAAATCCTTAACGTTCGCGACGTCGCTGACCCTGATCGACCTGGCCTTCGCGCATGGGCTACCGGCCGGGTTCGACCTTGAGCGACATCGGAAGGCATGGTACCTCTTGGACGTCATCATGGGCGAAAGCGACCACCTCGCTGCGCTTCCTGCGGATAGGGCAAGGAAGCTCACCAACTCCGTTGCGCTGTTGCTGGGTTACGGATCCGCGGGTTCGGCCGGCGAGGGCATCGCCCCGCGGGGCATCGCGATGGCGGGCAGGTTTGAGATCCTACTCGCTCACTGGGCTTCCCTGGCCCGGAGGGCGATCGACCTGCGACCCCCTACCGCGCCCGGTGCCGGGGACGTCTACCGAGATATCGCTCTAGGGCCCGCCTTCACGCTCCTTCCTTCCCAGCTGCCGTTTTCGGTCGAACACATGCTCAGCAGTTATCTCTCGGCATTAGTGGATGGACGCTAGCCTGGCTTCTCGGTGGTCCGCACTTGCGCTCGGACGTTTCGCATCGGCGTGCACCGGGGCCCCCGCGATGTCCGATCCTCACGGTCGAACCATCGCCTCGGCCGGGATTTTGGAACCCGGCCCCACCTTGGCAGGACCTGGTCAGGCGCGAGGTTGGCGGCGACCCACGCCTTCTCCACCACGCCGTAGCCTCAGGGGGGTGGGGGATCGGCGAACGAACCCCCTGTCCCACCTCACCTCTTTGGACCCGAGCGTCTTTAGACCGTGGCGAACAGTCGGTCGCAGAGGACCTCCGTGGACCCAGAGGAGCGAGCTCGGCGAGAGCAAGAACGGGTCATCAAGAGCCGAGAGCGACTGAGGTTCCGAGTCTATGCGGCCGTTCGTGATGTCGCGCTCGGTACGGAGCTCTTCCGATCCCACTTCGAGCTCCACGAACCCGAGATCCTCGTCAACGTCTATGTTCGGTTCGTCGACGTCAACATCTCCCTCAACGAGGGGCAGCTCCATCTTCTCCCGGCCAAGGGCCGGTCCCGGGACCTGAACCGGTTCGCGGAGGAGCTACGGGCCGGCTTCGGGAGGATCGCCGCCGATCTGCACCTTGAGTTCACCACCGACCCCTCACGGTTCGGGGGCTCCGAGCCCGTGATGCTCACCGACGTCCCATGCGGCTATCGTGCCGTTCTGCTCCGCCCCTAGGGCGAGTAGTTCCGAGAGGGTCTCCCGGTAGACCCCCTGAACGAGACGGATGCGGTACGGTCGAGGCCATGGGGTTCCCGGGAATGGATTCCCTCCGGCGGCCATCGCCGACCCGGGTGGGGATTGGGTCGAGAGTCCGCACCGGATCGGTTCGCGAGGATCCTCGCATCGGGCGCAAAGCCAGTCGAGAGCCCGAATGGTGGAGACGAACAGGCTCCGGACCCCCGAGCCAGTCGGACGAGCGCGCTCTCCGAGGGTATGGTTCGCCCCACGATTCCTTCGGGAGGCGTTTTCTCTCAGAGAAGGGTGGCTTGAGCGGGAAGCTATCCCTCCCTCGGGAGCCAGCTTGCCTCAGGGTGAGACGTCGCCGTTGGGTTGAAACGTCTAAGAGGGGTTCCACGTGGAAGCCGGATAGGGAGGTCCATGCCGGGTAGCTGGGTGGGGCACCACATCCTCGGCCTCCACTTCGCGGTCGTGATCCTCGCCGTCGGCGTTGCCGGCTTCCTGATTCTGTGGGGAGCCCGTGCTCTGGTCGTGGCCATAATCCGCGAGGTCTACGAACAGGAACGGAAGCGCAACCACGGAGGGGGGCCACCGTGACCCTTCGGGATCCCTCGGGCCTGGAGATTCCGGGGACCTGGGCGGGACCCTCCGCCCGCTGAAACAGAGGACAGCCTCCTTCCCCTTGGAGCTGGTTGTCCTTCAGGGATGCAGGATTCGATCAAGAGACCGCGAGCCCTTGGGAGGACCGCAGGGTGGACGAGTCCATGGGGAGGCAAAGACCCAGGGAGACTTCAGGGGGCGTCGGCCGGCCGACCCCCGCCGACCTCCTAAGGCGGTTGCGGATCCGCAACTGGAAAGCCCCGACCTTCACGGCCCGGCTCGGTACACTCTAGGGAGCGGTGGATTCGAGTTGACAGGGCATCGGTTCCGTCCCGTTTCTGGCGAGGAGCGCCCGAGCCCGACCGCCAGGACCCTCGGATCTCAGATCATCGACGGGCCGGACGTGATCGGCCCGACCAGGTCGGAGACCACGCCCCTCGGTGCGGACTGAGGTAGTCTTTTCTCCACGCCCGACCCTCGCTCTCATCATGTCCATCCCGGAGGCCCCTCCTCCGTCGTGTCCGACTTGCAAGCACCAGTTGAACCCGCAGACCGACATTCTCTGGGACCACACTCCCCAGACCAGGTTCGGGGGGGTCACGGTAGTCTACTGCGGCTGGTGTGGAACCGTCCTCGGCAGCGCTTCCCATCAGGTGTTCGTGAAGAAGCGCCGGGGCTGAGTCGATACGCTCTCGGCCCGTCCCTTCGAACTCGCTCGCCCTCAGCGTTCGCGAGCGCCTTCGGTGGCTTAGGCTCCCCGAGAGTCCCGCAGGGCTTGTTCCGCGTCGACGGCACCGGTGGTCCCCCAGCCTTCGAGCGAGGGCGCCCTTGATCACCGCAGGCGATCCACCTGCCACCGGCTCCGGAGGGGGACCGGCCTCGGCCTATCTTGGGTGACCTCAAGGCGATTGGGCCTCGAGAGCCCCTCGAAGAACGGTATCAGCATGGGCGACCTTGCCAACCCTCTCGCGACACGGCAGGTTCCCTCGCAGGGCCTGCGCATCCCGTTCCTCGGGGGAGTCTCCTCAGAAGGCAACTGTGAAAGGGGGAGGATTGGTACGTCACCGAGACGACCGTCCCCCCCATCGGGCGGCCGAGGCACCGTAAGCGTGGTCGGCTCGAAGGTGGCCTCCATCATCTGTCCATCCTGCGGGCGGCGAGACCATGGACCTCGGAGGATTTGCGCACATTGCGGAGCCCCACTCCCGCCGAAGCTCAAGACTGGCCGGGTGATGGAAGCCACCCGACCATCGTCGGTCCCCGCGCCCGCGGTTCCCTCGCGACGGTCTCCAGTCGACGGACCGGAGCCCGCCACCCCCGCGACGCCTGAGACCCTGACACCTCCCTCGACCTCTGCGAATCCGCCGGCCCTTGGGCGTGTGGCCCGTGCGCCCCTTCTCTCACTCGAGGTATTCGCTCCGACCGACGGGGAGCCGAAGGCTGAGCTGACGATGGAGCAGATCCTGGTCGAGCTCGAAGAAATCAGCGTCGAGCTCCTCAGGCGTCCCCCGACCAAGCCCGAGAACGCGCCTGCCAAAGAGGACCCGCGCGACGGCGCTCCCGGCTAGCGTGGCGTCCTCCACAAACCCCCCCCGCAGGTGGCCGAGGGCAAGCTCGCACGCCTAGGCTGTGGTCGGTCTTCGTGGAGCACGGTCCGTTCTCCAGGTCGACGTAACCATCGTTGCGAGCGTGGCCCGGCACACGCCACGTTGGAGAAGACGATCCCTCCCGCCCATCCGCGAGCCGGGCTCACGGCCGAAGAAAGCGGTCCGTTCCGTGGCGCGCGCGAGCTGCTGCCTACGCTCCGGCCAGGAGCGAGTCGAGGAAGCCAATCGGGGGTTCGCCGAACCCGAGGAGCGCATCGTGGAACGCCTTGAGCGAGCCATGGAACCTCGTCTTCAGGTACTTCGACCGGCCCTCGAGGATGGCGAGCTTTCCGAGCGTGTAGCAAAAGTACTCGGGGTTGTAGGTGCCGCGGATCGCTTCCCGCTCCGCGTGCACTTCCTCGAGATGCGCCTCGGTCCGCAAGAGGGCGGATGCGTCCGCGACCGACATCCCTTGGGTGTGCATACCGATCGACACGATCAGCCGGCAATCCCGGAGCAGGGCATCGTGCAACTGGATCATCTCGGCCGATACGGATCCTCCGTCGAAGCCGACCTCGAGCGCGACCTGCTCGCAGTAGTGCGCCCATCCCTCCGCGAAGGACGAGGAGACCCAGACCTTGCGCGCTAGGGTCTGCTTGGTCCTCCGGAAGTGGAGCCCTTGGAGGTAGTGACCCGGCCAGACCTCGTGGACGGTCGTGTTCTTCAACATCGCGAAATTGAGGGTCCGCATCCAACCCTCGGCCTGTTCGGGAGTCCATGCCGGGTCGACCCCGGTCACCCAGTAGATCCCGTCGACGGTCTTCTCGAAGGGACCCGGCGAGCTGCAGGCGGCCGTCCAGAGGTCGCGAGCAAAAGGCGGCGTTTCGCGCACATGACAGATCTCCGGCTCAGGGATCGTGACGAGGTCCTTCTGGCGGACGAACTCCCGGGTGTCGTCCGTGATACGCCGGACGAGCGGAATGAGCTCCCCCGGGGAAGGGTGCTGCTCGTACTGCCTCTTGACGAGCGCGTCCACCGGGGTGCCTTCCTTCCGGGCAATCTCGGCCAAGCGGTCCTGATTCCGCTTCAGATCCGCCCGTCCTCGGCTCAGCAGTTCGGAGACGGGCATGGTCAGCCCCTCCCGGACCCAGAGGAGGCGCTGGAACCGCGTAGGCCCGAGGGCAAAATCGTCGTTGGCCTGAGGTAGCCGTTCCTTTTGGAGCCATTCGACGAACGCGCGGACCGCGGTGTCCGCTCCTTTGCGAGCGTTACGGACCTCTTCACGGGCCGAGGCCGAACCGGTGGCCGCGAACGTCTCCCCTTCCTCGAAGTGCGTCGGCAGCCCCGACGCCATCTGGATGGAGAGAGTAACGAACGGTCGGGGGAGGATGGGTTCGAGGCGTCGCGTCGCGGTCTCCAGCATCGCGGGGAAGGCGGTCAGGATTCGCGCGATCGCCCTCGCTCGGTCCTCGATAGGGGCGTAGTCTCTGGCGATGTAGTTCGTAAGGTAAGGCTGGAATAGGTAACCCATCGGGTTACGATCGTAGTCGCGGGTCTCCTCGAGCTCGAACAGGGCCCCCTCGAGGGTGAGGCGCAGGAGATTCCGGTCCAGGCGGCGTGGCGACGCGAGGTCGGACTCGGGGATCCTGTCCAGCCGTCGCAGAAGGTCCCTTGCCTGGGCGGCCCATCGGTTCGTGCTCGCCCTGGAAAGGTCGGAGAGAAGACCGTCGTACTGGTGTAACCCCAAGTCCGCGGCCCTTGAGGGGTAGAGCACAAACAGATGCGTGACGATCTCCGTTTCGAGAGGCGACAGCGTATCGGCCGACCCCGCGTCCATCACGAGGGCCATTCGCACCGTTCCCGGCAAATAGAGGTTACGGGAGAGGAACCCTGGTGTCCCTGGGACCCGGTGCGGTCGGGAATCGATCGTTGCGGAGACCGATTCTCGAAGGGACGGCCGGCGAACACCCCCCCTTTCTTGGCCCAAGGCGGGTTCAACTCCGCTCGCTCCCAAACGTCGGACGTTCTGCACCGGCACCGATCCGATCGGGGCCGGGCCCCCACGCTGAGTTTCGTGAAGACCCGCGTCGGCATCGAGCCCTCAATTGGGGGGTCACTTCACGTCGGTAAGGCACTACCAGGGGAGCTCGGGAGGCCGAACCTATGTGAGGGCGGTCTCACCCCGCCCGGATACTAGGAGATGTACCCGGGTCGTTTCAAGGTCGTTCGAGCGGCTGGGATCCCAACCACCACCGATTCCCGGCTCGACCGACCGTGCGGGTCAGCGTCCTTGGCACCCATCGAGGGGGGCCCTGCGCCCGTCCAACCTTGGTGCGCACGGCTGCCCGATAATCGCCAAGGACCTCCGCCCGACCCTTTTTAGGCCCCCCCGGTCTCGGCTAGCCATGTCGTCCTCCGCCACCTTCTCTGACAAGTGGCGGAGAGAGGAACGCGAAGAACGGGAGCGTCTCCGTCAGCTTGAAGGCCGGCTCGACTCGCTCCAGAGCCGCCGCCGTGCGCTGCTCGATCAGGTCCGAGCTCTTTCCTCCAAGCAGCGGGAATTGTACAGCCGCGGTCAAGGGCCTCAATCGGAGGCGGAGCGGCTTTACCAGGAGTCCGGGGAGCTGGGCAGGCATCTGGCCGGGCTTCGGAGGTCATGCGAGGCGGCGCGGGCCAAGCTCGAGGAAGCGGTCATTCGACGCAGAGAGCTGGTGCTGACGTTCGATCGGGGCGAGCGCCTCAACCCAGACCAGGTCCGGCGGGAGATGGCCGAGCTGGAGCTCCGGCAGCAGACCCGGGCCCTTCCCATTGATGAGGAGAACGCCCTGATCGCTCGTCTCCGGCAGATGGCGAAGGACCTCCAGCAATTCGAGGCACGGAAAGAGGCCGCCGCGGAGCATGAGCTCCAGCGTCGCACGGCCGACGCAGCCATCGTGGCGGCGCGTGCGGAAGTTGACCGGATCGTGAAGGAGATGGAGGTCGCTCGCACCGAGCGTGACAAGCGGAGGGTCGAGATTCCCGCGAAGCTTGAGGCGGCAGGCAACGTCGTCGCGGAAATGCGAGTCGCCGGCCGGACCCGGGCCGAGCTGATGCCGGAGGTCGATTCCCTTGGTCGCGAGATCGCCGAGGTCGAGCGGGAGGGCCGGGAGCTTCTTGCACGTTACCGGCAGCGGCAGGAGATCGCGAGGGAGATCATGGCGGAGTACGCCCGGCCTCTCTCGCCTCCCCCCCCCGACGGACCTGCCACGGTCGAAGGCTCGCCCGTCGAGGAGCCGGTCAAGCGCGGAAGGACCGACCCTCCCCCCTAGGCCGCAGGTCCACCCGAACCGCCCGCCGCCCCCCCCGAGACGGAGTGAGAAGCAGGCTCCGCCCTAGGTCATCACCGGCCTAGCCGATGGCCATCAAGAGAGAACGCGGGACCTCAAAACGCTCCGCGTGCTCCGTGAACTCGGTTACGGCAGAGGATCGTGACTAGGGGGTGAGGTCGAGGCCCGAGATGCGGTCGCAAGTCGATTCGGCATCTGCGGTCGGGGCTCGATGACCTTCGGGCGCGGTACCACGCCGACCGCGCGCTCCCTAGAGATCCGAGGCGCCCCTCAGCCGACGAAGGCCAGCAGCGAGGGGAGAGCTGAGAAGAGAATGGTCAGCAAACCCACCGCGATGAGCAACCCACCCAGGACGACTCTGAGCCGCTCCTCCGGAACATGTTCGTGAAGGTATCCTGCCCCCCTCGAGGAGATTGCCGTGATGGCGACCAAGGCCGCCGTCGCCGCGACGAATACGAGCACGACGTTGCCCGTGGAAGCCACGAACAGGATGGCCAGGATCTGGGTGTTGTCCCCCATCTCGAGCAGGAACGCGAGCCCGAGAGCCGCGGTCCGGACTTGGCGCGCGGTGCGAGCTGCCGCGGGAGTCCCCTCGCCCGGCTCGTGAATCGAGCCAGGAGCCCTCAGGACCTCGCGTAGGCCGAAGGCGACAAGGACCAGTCCCCCGACGACCTTGACCCAGAGGAGGTACGGGCCGAGAACGGTTTCAGCCCCATATCCGAGGCTGACGGATACCACGGTCGCGGCTCCGAGACCGACGGAGGCCCCGATGAAGACGTCACGATGCGGGTGGCGCGTCGCGAGGGTGATGACGCCGAAGTTCGACTTCCCGGGAAGCTGGAGCACCGCCACCACGACGAAGACTGCGATGCCCTCGACCAATGGATTCGCGTCCAAGAATCCCGCTTTCCCAGGCTAGGGGCCCGCCAAGATTAGGGCTTCGTCGGAGGCGGTGCGAGAACCTCTCGTTCCTCGGGCCGCGGCCAGAAACGGAGCGGCACCTCCGGTGGCGGTCGAGCGATCTTGGTTCCCGGGCAAGGACATCCCTTCCGTTGAGCTCCGCGTAGGTGAACGCCGGTGGAAGGCCTGGATTGCTGGCGGACGGCACCGCTTACTCCCTCCTTCCAACACGTTATCAACACGGTCGAATCCGGGGTGCGACTACCATCGCTCAGCTCCATGACAGCGGACGGCGAGCTTCTCGTTCAGGATCTGGCGGACTGGGGCTGGCCCGCCCCGGCAGGAGTCATGATACGACATGCCGAACGGCACGTCATTCCCAGCGCGGAAGAGATCGATCACGTCGAACTGACGGCTGCCGGGCGTGTCGCGGCAAGGAATCTAGGTGGGCGGTTGGCTCACTATTCCGAGCTTCGAGTCCTCCACAGTCCCGCCGTCCGATGCGAACAGACTGGGACGAGCATCGCCGCAGGAGCTGCCGAGGGCGGCGCCCATGTCCTGGGGGTCCGCAGGGAGAATCTCTTGGGGGGATCGTACGCTATTGACCGCAAGCGTGCGTTGGCGAGGGCCGACGAATTGGGCAGTCGGTTCCTTCGGCTCTGGTTCTCTGACGAGCTCGAGCCTGGGCTGATGCGCCCCCTCGCGGACAGTCTGCGGGAGCACGTCGACCTCGTGAGGACAGGGCTCGAAACGACCACGTCGGGGAGACTCCTAACGGTCTACGTGACCCACGATTGGAACATCTCGGTCGTACGTGAAGGGTTGCTCGGGGTGCGGAACGAGGAAGCCGGATGGCCTGAGTACCTGGATGGCGTATCGTTCGCGTTGGTCTCAGGACATATGCAGTCCCGCTTTCGAAAGAGCGTCCGTTCAGTAGCCCCCTAGGCGTCGCAGGCCGTCGCGATCGGCCTCGACCCTTCGGGCCGTTCGATCCATCCCCGATCGAAGCCTAGGAGCAGTCGCTTCGCATCACTACGGTCCCGAGCTCGGACCGACTCATGGAATGGATGTGGCCGAGCGTTTGAGTCGGGCGAGACCTGCGACTCACGCTTCGTCGTTCTCCACCCCCGATGCACTCCAAGAGCGTCTGTGAGATTGAGCCCATGTGGCCACGCGTCACGGAACTTCGCCAATCCTGACGCGGCGACCATCTCCGAGCACCCTCCGGGAGCTCAGGGATCTACGTGGCGAGCCGCGGGGGACCGGCCCGGGGATTCCTGCCATCTCACCTGCTGGTTCTTCTAGGGTGGTCGCGAGTGGGCAATGGACAGGCGAAGTCGAGTCGTTTGTCGCGGCTTGGCGACAAAAGCGTTCGATCGGTGATCGTTGGGCCAAGGGGCTGAGCTACCTCCTCGGGCGCATCCCAGCGCTCCTCTCCGCGACCAGCACCCTCCCTGCGGTATCTCGGTCGACCGACGTGACCGAGGAGCACGTAGCGGCCCTCCGGTCGCATCCAGGGTGGGAGCGGGCCACCACCAGGTTCTACTTCGCCGCCCTCCGCCAGTTCCTTCGTTGGAAAGGCAATCCTATTGCCGATCAACCTGAGATCTGGCGCCTTCCCCTAGGTGCCACGCAACGACGCCGGTGGATTACGCGGGAACAGCTCGTCCAGCTCTTCCAGGCGGCCGACGGGCCGGCCCGGCTGATCATTGCCCTGGAAGGATTCAACGGCCTGCGACGGGTCGAGGTCCTCAGGTTGAGGGCGTCGGACGTGAATCTCGCCGATGGCTGGCTCACCGTTCGCGGGAAGGGCAGCATGGGGGGAAAGTGGCGCCAAATCCCCTTGGGCGAGGTCGCCCGTAGGGAACTCGAGACCTGCCTAACGGGTGTGCGCCCGCCTGAACGGATTCTACCCTACTCCGCCTCCTGGGCGGATCAGCAACTCTCCACTGCGGCCCGTGCCGCCGGATTCGTAGACAAGGGGGTAAAGGTCTCTCACCACGACCTCCGTCGGACCTTCGGGCGTGTCGCCCATTCCTCGGGGATGGACCTGGTCCAGCTGAAGAACCTCTATGGACACGCCAGTCTCGAGATGTCGGTCCACTACATCGGCTTGGACTTGGAGCGGATGCGGGAGGGGCTGATCCGGGTCGACCGCTCGCTGGTCCCCTTGATGCACAAACATAGTTGACCAGCGGCGCGGGGGCGGACGGCGTTCGATCTCCTGTGCATCGCGACGGGGCGTCCATCGACAGTCCTTCGCGAAATCATGCCGGGGGCTGGGGGACGAAGCGGAGTCCGGTTCGGCCGAAGATGTGGCGCAACCGAGAAGCGATGTGCTCGCCGTCCCCTTCGGTGAAGCCATGACGGGGCATCGAACCGGCATGCCGAAGCGTGAGAGGGAATGGAGTATCGAAGGGCTCCCCGCACACGGCCCGGCGAGAGATCTCAGAAACAAGCTCCAGATGTTCGGCCAGTTCGTCGGAAGCTGGGAGATCTTCGAACATCGACGCCCGCCGTCACGCCTGCGCGCGCCCGGCGAGGTGCACTTCAATTGGATCCTGGGAGGACGAGCCGTTCAGGATGTCTGGGGATCGGTCGATCCACGCACGCACCGGTTCAGTCCTTGGGGGACGACCGTTCGGTACTACGATCCCCATCTCGGGGCTTGGCGGAGCACCTGGATCGCCCCTCACCAGAAGGCCGTGCGCCGGTTCATCGGACGAAGGGTAGGGTGTGAGATCGTCCTGCAGGAGGAGGATCGGGGCCTGAGCACCGAACGCTGGGTCTTTTCGGACATCGGATCCCGTTCCTTCCGATGGTACGCCCTCAAGCGGCAGCGCCGCGGCGGCCCTTGGCGCCTCGTCGAGGAGATGCGAATCAAACGACGGGACCGTCCCGGTCGGGGTCGCCGTGGAGCGAAACCAGGGTCCCGCGACCGGTGAGACGATCTCGAGGAGCGCGCGAGGTCGTAAGTGGACGGGGCGTTCTAAGCCCCTCCATGAACGTGCACTTTCCGGGACCCCTGATCCCGGCTCCTCAGAACGGGAGGCTTTCCTGAGCCCAGCGAGGAGTTGCGCCCCTCGATGGGCCGACGCCACACGGGTCGAACCGGGGACGTGGCAAGGCCACGAAAGCCATCGACGATGGGCTGATCTACGCCCGGATCCGGGATCGTGCCTCGTCTTCGTGCTCGATGTCCCGAACCACGTGCGTCTCGGTATCCGTGACCATGGGGAGTTGCACGATTGCGTCGATCGGTGCATCCATCTCAGCCAGGTCCTTCCCTCGCACGATTGCGATTACGGCTGGCCCCCCGAACAGGGCGTCGGCTCGCACGACTCCGGGTACTTGACGAATCGCCTTGCATGCTGTTCGTGGTCCGGGGTTGGTGGTAGATACGAAGACGTACGCTTCGACGGTCACGGTTCCAATACCCTCCAAGAGACGGAAGGGCCAGTTCGCCACTTAGCGTCTCGGACGCGGACGTTGCCGCATCTCCCGCGACGGTGACGATGGCGACCTGGATGCCCAGCGCTCACGATGGAGGATCGAACGGCGCGTTGCGGGGGATGCCAAACCCTCCGAGGGGAGTCAGCAGGGTGTTGGTGGCTGGAGGCCGGAAAGAAGGGTTATTCACCAGTCGGATTGGCAAGGACGTGCCTCGAGCTCCGCAATCGTCCGCGAAAGAGATCGCGCAGTATCTCTCTCGATCGGATCCGGTGCTCGCTCAGCTCATCCGATCCTGGGGGCCGACCGACCTGCCCTCCCGTGGTGAAGGCTTCCCCATTCTCGCCCAATCGATCCTGTTCCAGCAGATCTCCGGAGCCGCAGGTGCCGCGATCCTCCGCCGCTTGCGAAAGACCCACGGAGGTCCCACGTTCCCGCCTCCCGAGTGGTTCCTATCCGTCTCGACGCCCGCCCTCCGCGACGCGGGGGTGTCACCCCAGAAGATGCGGTACCTGAGGGACCTGGCCGCGCGAGTGGTCGACGGTCGGCTCGAACTCCGACGGCTGTCCCAGCAACCTGACCCCCAGGTAATCGAAGAGCTGACCGCTGTGCTCGGCATCGGCGTCTGGACGGCACAAATGTACCTGATCTTCTCCCTCCACCGCCCGGACGTGATTCCTTCCGGCGATCTCGGTATTCGCAAGGCAGTGGGGAAAGCGTGGGGGTACCGGACCCTCCCGGCGGAAAGCACGGTCGAACGACATGCTCGCCGATGGACGCCGTACCGATCCCACGCCGCTTACTATCTGTGGCGAAGCCTCGACTCTGCGCCGGGGTAGTCCTCAGAGGCGGTGGGGCTTCCGTTAGGCAGGAGTCCTGCGGCCGTGGGGTCGTCGCCTGGGACGGCTTGCCGAGGGAGCCCTGAGCGCCGTTTGAGCACGGATGAACGAGGTCGGCGCTCCCAGAAGCCAGTAGATGTTCCCGTCCGGGTCGGCGAACTTGGCCATTCCTCCCCCCGATCCCTTCTGCATGGGCTGGGGGAACTGGACCCCCGATGCCTCCATACGGCTGACCAATCCTTCGAGATCGTCGGTCACAAAGGCGATCCCCGAGTTCCCGGGTTGAACCGCATCGAACCCTTCGCAAAGATGGAGGACGAACCTGTCGCCGGGAGGGGCCACCATGATGGCGTGACCTGTCCCTCCGACAGTATGAGTGGCGAATCCCACCTTCTCGCTCCACCACAAAGCGGCTTGCTTTGCGTTCCTGACCACGACGGCACAGTCGGAAAGTGCGATCATCGGCTTCCTCGCGCGGCAGCCCTCTTGGAGGCTTAGTCGCCCGCGAGGGGTCGTGAAACGGTGACCAGCGAGGACCCCCGCCCAGCCTCCGGTGTCCCTGAAGCCTAGCACGCTCGTCGGCGACGGAGCCGAACCGCCCGTGCCGCGAGAAACCGCCGGGTGGTGGCCTCGTCCAGGCGGAGGATCCGTCCGATCTCAGCCACCGGATGTGCATGCTGATCAACTCGAAGGTCGACCCAGCGGTCGCTCCACACGGATGGAAACCAACGCTCGCGATGCACGACAAGGATCGCTGAGGATTCCATGCCTCGTTTGTCCCCGCCGGCCTTCGCGCCGGCCACGAGCGCCGAGTGAAGGCGCTGCGCGAGACTGCCTCGCTTCGATTCGAACGCTCGGACCATGGCTGGGACCACTCGGTCGTTCGCAAGGATGTTGCCCTGACAGGAGAATCCCTCGCCGGTGATGCCCCCAGCCCAGTCGAGACATTTCGAGCCAGTCCAGGACGCGGCGGTTCCCCGGGCGTCCACGACGCCGAGCTGGCGGTGCTCGCGTTTGGGGTCCGACGCGGTCAGCTTGCGCACGACCTCTGAGGCGGACAAGCCCTTCTTCAGGGCGGCGATCCCGAGCGGACCATACTGGTAGTTAGAGTCGGCTTGGGTCGCCAGCGCACCAGCACGCCAAGCCGCCCACGGGACCACGGCGCCGACGGACATCGGCTTGGTGGAGACGGCAACCCCCCAGAACCGCCGTTCTGGATCACACGCAACGAGCGAGAATGTCCCGTAGGCGTCCCTTCCGTACATCTCAAGCGAGAGAACGCCTCGACCAAGATAACCTGCGCGAAGTGCTGAGGGCTCTCGACATCATGTGTGCCCTAGGGCGCGGCAAAGCCATCGCCGGCAGCCGCCGTAAGTTCAAGCGCGATTGAGTGTTTAGAATGGCGCGCTCTTCGAGAGGAAAAAGGTGCCCTCCGGCCCATCCGGCGCTCGGTTTCACGTCAGCAAAAGTTGGTCGGTCCGATGGCGCGCACCTAGAACCATTGCCATTCAGGAAGCCGGGGGCAGACACCGACCATGACGCCGATTCTTGGAGGGACTCGCTCCCCTCGGCTTAGCCGGGACAAGAGAATCGCCATCCGCGTAAGGCCTTCCACCTCCAGATAGGGACCGGCCTTGGCTTCGGAAACGAGAATCGGGAACCCGCGCATTCTGTTCGGGTCGAATCTCGAGCGCATTTCCCGGTAGTGCGGGCCGAAGTCGCTGCCGGGCGGGTCATTCCCCATCTCGAGCTTGGCCACGAACTCCGATAGCAGGCGAGACGGAGCCACTTGAAGAAAAGGGTCGTGACGAATCAGCCGAACATTCTGCAGGTCAGATACCGCCAACTTGCCAGAGTACCACTTCACCCCGAGCTCAATGAGGCTCGTGAGGTACCCTTCTCTGACCGCCAGTACCGCTCGTTCGATATCGTTCCAGTCTTCGTCGACGAGGCCTTCTCGGTCATTCGAATCCAATCGCGCAAGCAGCCGGGTGCTGAGGCTCGCGAGATAGCTTGGGCCGTACCACGTGCTTTCAGACTCCGCCCTAGCCCACTGCCAATAGACGTCTCGTTCAGAGGCCGGTGAAGAGTCGTGCATCTGACCCATCGCGGGTGACGGACCCGCTAGTAGCAAGGCCCCCCATCATGTTTCCCTAACCGGACCTGAAACTATCGGATTCCCATCAGCGAATGGTGGATCGCCCGAGAGGGAGGTCCGATCTCTGGGGTCTGCGGCCGAGCGCTTCACCGGGTCAGCGTTCCCCGTCCCGAAATGGGCTTGGGTCGACGACCTGACTGTGAGCTGCGGTCGAGCTAATGGGGACCGAGGTCCTCCCGGCCTCGGTGAACGCCCGTTTCTGCTCGTACTGCGGGAACCCCGTCCCCGCGGGGAGCAGTTTCTGCCCCGCCTGCGGTGCGGCCGTCGGTGGAACCACCCCACCCGCCGGCCCCCAGGTCAATTCCCCTCCTCTCGCCGCGTGGGGCGGCCTCCCTTCCGCAACGTTTCCACAGGCGTATTCGGCAACGGGCGCGGCGACGCCCGGTTCCCGCGACGCCGACCGGCGTGCGCTGTCCGCGGTCAATGTGGCAGCCATCCTGGCCCTCCTGGGGGCGGTGGCCGAACTCGTGAACCTCTTTCCCTCCTCCAGCGCCTCCTCGTTCGTGACCGTGCCATCGAACTCGTCCGGAACCTCCCTGCAGGTCTCCGCCTCGACGTTGGAGCTCATCGCCGCGACGGCTTTCGTCGGGGCCGTCCTTGCAGTTCTGGAATTGATCTTCTTTCGAAGGGCGTTCCGGGCCCTCGCCCCTCAGGATTCCCGTTTCTCGACGCCCGCGTCTCTGGTCCTGCTCGCCTTGGTGGCTATCATGATCGCGTTCCTGGCCGGCGCCGGTGTCTTCATCATCCTCTTCCAAGCGGTTGCCTGTGCTGGGAGCGGGAACCCCATCACGTCGACCTGCTTCAGTGCAGGGGCTATCCTCGGACTCCTCGGCCTCCTCGCAGTTGGAGCAATCCTCGCCCTAGTCGGCTACATCGGTCTGCTCATCGGAATCTGGCGCCTGGGAGCTCGCTACAACGATGATTCGTTCAAGGCGGGTGCCATTCTGCTCATCTTCCCGGTCCTGAACTTGGTGGGCTTGATCCTAGTCCTTCTCGCGACCAAGAAGGCCCGAGCCAATCTCGAAAGCGGGCCGTACCCTACGGCCTTCGGCTGAGGCCGTCTTCCTTTCTAAGGTGGCGCAGGCGGACTGAAGGGAGGGCAGCCTTCGACCCTCGCGGAAGGAAGCTCGATCCCGATGGTTCCGGCCCTCCGAAGCCCTTCCCCATTCCTAACACCCCGCCTCGGAGGTCGACTTGAATGGCACTTTCCATCGCCGGAATCCGGGTAGGGGTTGCGCCCCAACAAGTCGTGGGCCATCCTAAGAGATAGGGGTCGGCAGGCACCGCCGGAATCCGGTCAGGCTTTTCCCCGCGTGAGCCTCGACCGGCCGTGGCCTTCGTTCCCGGCGGGAAAGGGGTCCTCTTTCGGGTCTATCTCGCCACCCTCGGTACCTGGGCTGCCTATGCGCTCATCGTGGTCGTGCTACCCTTCCGCTTCCAACAACTGGGGCTATCTGTCGAGGAGTACGGCGCGGCGCTGGCCGTCTATGCGCTGGGGACTCTAGCGACGGAGGGCCTGTGGGGGTCCTTCGCGTTCAGGATGGGATCGGCAAGATTCCTGGGCGGCCTCGGCGCACTGACCGCCGTATCCATGCTGGCCCTAGGATTCGCGCGTTCGTTCGTATCGCTGACGATTGTGCTCGGCCTCTACGGGATGTTGGTGGTCTACAGTACCCCCCTGATTCGATGGTTGGGGATGAATGTCTCCGGTCCCGGGAAGGCCGGTCAAGGCCTGGGCCGTCTCGGACTTTTCTTTGGCGTGGGTCTGAGCGCAGGAACCGCGGTAGGTCCCCTCCTCTACCTGATCGGGGGCTTCTGGATGAATCTCTACGTAGGGACGGCCGTCTTTGCGATCTCGACCATACCCCTCGTCTCGATCCCCTGGGATTCAGTCTCGCTGCCGCAGGCCCAGCGCCCTGGGCAGGGTTCCCTCCGCGCCTTGCTCGAGCGCCAGTTCGTTCTAGCGGCTACGCTCGTCGTGTTCTACTTCATGGTCTACACGTCGGTCACGAACTTCCTTCAATACTACTCCATCAGCCTCTTCCACGGCACGGTCGAGGAGACGGGCTACGTCATCGGGGCCGCGCGAGCTGGCGCCCTACTGACCGGGCTAGCGGTCGGTTCCACGATCGACCGGTGGGGGGCCAGGAGGGCCGCCCCGGCAGGATTCCTTCTGCTCATCGTAGGGGCGCTAGGGACGTGGATCTCCTCGAGCTACATCGAAATGATCCTCGCCACGCTGATTTTGGCAACCGGCGCAGGATGGCTCAGCGTTACCCTGCTCCCCATGGCGCTCGCCCGAATCCTTCCCGCGAACCAGGGAACCGCGGTCGGAGTCTTTGGTTCGTTCGAGGATCTTGGGCTCATCCTCGGACCGCTCCTGCTCGGAGTCGTCTACGTTACCCTGGGACCTAGGGACCTGTTCCCGGTGGCCGCCGCTTTGGCGTTCATAGCTGTGCTCATCATCCTCGCGGCGCCTATTCCACGGCCCGCTGGGCCGTCAGAACCGAACATCGAGTAATCCGACCCCCTCCGTGGTGAAGTCACATCTAGGTGCTTCGGGTGCTAAGGGCCGTGTGTTCAAGCGCGTTGAACCCACCGGGACGCCTCGCCGCTAGCCCCGACCGGCTCGCGCTCAGGGCGCCTTTCCCAATCCCTGACAGAGCGATCAACCTCACTGATGGAATGGAGGGCGCTTTCTTCCTATCGGAGAACGGCCTACGATGAACGCTCAGCGGGAATTGTGCCGGGCGCCGACGCTTCCCCTTGCCGTACCGCCCGAACCAGGAACCAGGCCCGCAACCCCCTTATGGGGTCCGCACCAGGAATTCAGTGAGCGGCCTTTCGGGACGGGGAAGGAGGCTTCCCGGTCTCGCCCTGCTTACTTCGAGCCACGCGGACGTTGACATCGGCCTTGAATCTTCGAACCTCCAGGCTGGACCCCTGCGCCCTCAGGGCGGCCAGAAATGCCTCCACATCCATTCCGGGTCCGTCCCTCCACTTCGCCACGAATAACGACGAACCGATCTGACCCGGAATCGCCAATCGCGCCGAAACCAGTTGGCGGAAGCTGTCGTCCGAGAGGGGTTCGAACCGCGTCGCCAGCATCTCCCGTCTCTTAGGGAAGTTCTGCCTAATCGTCCTCACGTTCTCACTCCGACGCGAGGATCGGGGTTCCCTTCGTCATATCCAGCGCTCGAGCGAGAGGTGGGTCCTACATAAGGGGCGGTAGTGACCCGAAGCTCACGCCGTAGGAGGACCGGGCAGGCGACGCGCGCCTTACGAGTCGCGCCGCCCTTCCCGCGACCGATGAGTCCGTCCTCAGCCGCCGGGAGCGAACTCCACCCTCATGGAGAGGCCGACCCAAGGGCATCCGGCGACGACTACGCGGCGACCGGGGGCACGGAAACGTCGGGCGAGAGCGGGTCGGTCGGCGAGGTCGAAGCGGGGATCGTCGCGGATGAACGGGGGCTCCGGGACGACCGGTTCCGCACCGGCTCCGTGGGGCTGCGCTCGCGGCGCAATAGGTCCGAGTCCTCGAGCTCCTTCGTGATCTTCTGGACGGCACGTTGGACGTCCAAGGGTCGGCGGGCCCCGGTGCATACCAGCCTTCCGCTGCCGAAGAGGAGCACCACGACGCGCGGGTCTTGAAGGCGGCAGACGAGTCCGGGGAACTGCTCGGGCTCGTATTCCACCCGCTCGAGGCCGAGGGTGACCGCGACCAAGTTCAGGTTGACCTCGCTCCCGAGGTCGGAGGTTGCGACGATGTTCTGGATCTGTATCTTCGGGTGCATGAGAATCCGCTGTCCTCCCCGGCGGATCAGGGCCGAGACCGCCCGTATCGTGTCGTCGACCTCCTTCCAGCTCTTCCCGCCAGTACACACGGCTTTTCCCGAGTGAAAAAGGAGAATCGCGGTCTTGGGTTGCTTCAGCCGATAGATAAGGCCGGGGAAACGCGCCGGCTCGTACTCGGCTCCGTCGAGACTCAAGGCGATGGACGGCAGGTCGAGCTCCGTCCCCAGCGTGGTGGAGGCGACAACGTTCTCGATGCGAGCTCGGATCATATCGTCACTTATATAGTATTTAAGGTCCTATTTAAGGTAAGGACCTCACGGCGCGGTCGCACCGACTTCGACACCGGTGGCTTTTCGGTCCCCTCTCCGCGTGCCCGGATTCCACCGAGCATGGTTCGACTCCGTCCCCTACGTTCCACAGGGATCGTGCCTTAGGAGAATCCGAGACCTTCCCGTTCCGGGACGTCCCCCCTCCCCACGGTTCGGTTTCCGGGTACCAGGTCCGTCCACGCCGACGGATACCGACGGCTCGGCACGGGCCGGCGCCCGGGACGTTCCGCTAGGCGGAGTGTGCCGTCTTCGCCGCGAGGATCCGGTCGATGAACGGACGGGCCTCGAGCCGCTGGAAGATCTCGAGCGCCTCGTCGAACGCGGCCGCAGCGCCCGTGGCGTCACCGGCCGACCGGGCGACCGCTCCGAGGTGGTAGAGGCTCACCGCGCTCTCGTACGGATACCCGAGCTCCTTCCATCCCTTGGCGCTCTCGAGAAAGAACTTGGCCGCCTCTATCGGCTCGTTCCGTTGGGAGGCGATCAAGCCCCGTGCATGCGCGAGGACGCTCGAGCTCCAGGTTTCCGAGAGCGCGTTCGACAATCGCTCGAGCTCCGAGAGCACCTTCTCGGCGAGGGGGACGCTCCCCTGCCGGAGTCGGAGCTCGATCAGCAGGGCCAGCGCCCAGATCTTAGGCGACACGGTGGTGAAGATGTCGGGCGCCCGGGCCAGGAGCTCGTACACCGGCTCGAGCTCCCGTTCGGCCTGCACGAGGTCCCCGGTCGCGAGCGCTAGCCGCACACGGAGCATCTCCTGCTCGTCCAACGTGTCGATCCGAGGTTTCAGTTTCCCCGGGGGAGCGATCTTGCCCAGACGGGTCGCGCACCGGTCGAACTCTCCTCGGTAGATCTCCATCCGGGCGAGCGTGGCGTTCGCGGGGTTGCGAATGCTCGGGGATCCGCCCGGAGCGGCCAGGGCGGCTTCGGCCAGGCGACGGGCCTCGTCCCAATTCCCGGCGGGCAGATGGACCCGATGGGCGAGCATGGCGTTGGCGTTCGCCGCATAGAGGGGGAGCCCCATCCGCGTCGCCACCTCCCGCGCCGTGCGGAAGCATCTCGCGGCCGCCTCTGTGTCCGCCTTGACGTTGCCGAAGTTCTCGCCGAGGTTCATGAGCTTGGTCGCGTACCGGATCCCCCCTCGAGACTGAGCGATCTTGACCCCCTCCTCCAACAGCTGGAACGCGTGGGCCTTCTCCTCGATTGGGCTGACGAACCCTAGGAACTGCATCGCCGTCGCCTCGGCGTCGGCGTTCGGTTGGCGGGCCGACAGTTCGATGACCTTCTGGAAGTGCGACCGGGCCCGATCGTAGTCGCCGGCCGCCTGGAAGAGGAAGCCGAGCTCCTGGTGCGCGACCGTCAGCTCGGGGGTCTCCTCGATCTCCTCGAGCAGGAGGAGCTGCCGCTCCCCGAAGTCCATCGCCGACTCGCGATCCTGCAGGTTGTCAGCGTGCAGCATCATGAGATTGCCGTAGACGCGGGCGAGACGACGCTTGTCCCCCACTCGCTCGTAGATCCCGGCGGCCTCCTGGTAATGGGCGGCCGCCTCGGCCGGGTAGCCGGCGAGGAAGCTTTCTTCCGCGAGCTGGTCCAATAGCTCGGCCTTCTTCGGGCTCCCGACATCCTCCTCGACGAGCTCGAGGGCCGTCTGGAGCATCCGGTAGCTCTGCTCGTGGGCGTAGAGCTCGGAGGCGCGCCGGGCCGCCCGGGTCGTGTAGTCGAGGCACTTGCTGACGTCCGCTCCCTCGAAGTAGTGGTGCGCCAGCTCGCCGAAGCGTTCGGGCCGCTCCCCCGCCCCGGCCTCCTCCATCGCGCGAGCGATCTGGAGGTGGCATTTCCGCCGACGGGCCCGGTTCATGTCCTCGTAAAGGGCGCTGCGGACCTGGTGGTCGGCAAAGACGTAGGTCGGTTGCCCACGCGAACCCTCCCCCTCCATCACCAGCCCGGTGCGCAGCAACCCGTCGAGGATGTCGAAGAGCTTGGGCTCGTCCACCCCGGAGACCTTCTGGAGGAGGTCGAAGTTGAACTCGACGCCGATGATCGCCGCCCATCGAAGGACGTCGAGGCTCTGGGCATCGAGGCGCCTGAGGTGCTGCTGGATCACGCTCCGTACGCTGTCCGGGAGGCGCACGTCGGCGATCGACCTCCTCTCCCAACCACGGTCGCCGAGGAAGATCGCCCCGGACTCGATGAGTCCCTTGACCACCTCCTCGACGAAGAACGGGTTGCCCCCGGTCTTCTCGTACACCAGTCGGACGACCTCCGGGAACGGCTGATTCGTACCGAGGATGCCGGCGACCAGTTTCTCGACGTCCGGCTCCCCGAGCCGCTTCAGCCCGATCCGGGTCGCGAGCCGGTGGCGGGTAAGCTCCAGGAGGAGTTCCTTCAGGACCGGGGCGTCCTCCAGGTCGGCCTCCCGGTAAGCGCCCACGAGCAACAGCCGGTTCCCGGGAAGGCGACGGGAGGCGTACTGGAGAAGACGGAGGGTCGCCGTGTCGGCCCATTGGAGGTCGTCGAAGAAGATCATCAGGGGCGTCTGCCGGGCGATGGTCTCGAAGAACCGAACGATCCCGTCATAGAACCGGAGCCGCTCTTGGTCGGGGTCGAGGCTCGGGAGCGCCGTCGGGGTCCCGAGCCGCGCGGTGAGCTCGGGAGCCAGCTTGCCGATGTCCGCAGCCTGCTCGCCGACGACCTTCTGGAGCAAGGCCGGTTCGAGATCCCGGAGACACTCTCGCGTCACCTCCGCCCAGTACGAGTAGGGCGGGCTAGTATCCCCCGGGAGTCCGCGGGCCTTCAGGGACCGGATCCCGAACGATTGCATCCGCCGCATCGCTTCCTCGACCAGGCGGGTCTTCCCGATCCCGGCCTCGCCCGAGAGGATCAGGATCGACCCCTCGCCCCGGCTGGCCCCCTCCAGAGACCGGCACACGGCGTCGAGCTCCGCCTCCCGGTCGGCCCACGGGGTGCTCCGGCCGTGGACCCGGCCGTGCCAGGGCAGCTCCAGCCGGTAGAGCGTGACAGGGTAGCTGATGTTCTTGAGGGAGGTCGCTTCGAGCGCGGTGAACGGAAACTCGAGCTTGTTACGGACCTGCTCGTAGACCGCGGCGGAAACGCAGATCCCCCCGGGGTCCGCGAGGGGCTCGATCCGAGAGGCGATGTTGACGGCATCGCCGAACAGGTCCTTGTCGCGGTGCACCACGTCCCCCACGTGGATCCCGATCCTCAGTTCGATGGAGACGACCCCCGGCTTGCGATTCCGGACGTAGAACGTCCGCTGGATGTCGATCGCGCACCGGGACGCATCCAGGGCGCTTCCGAATTCGGTGAGGAATCCGTCGCCGAGCGCCTTGACCTCACGGCCCCCATGGAGCACGAGGAGGGGTCGGACGATCTCTTCGTGCTCCCGGCCGAGCTTCAACGCCAGGGCCTCGTCCCGCTGGGTGAGCGCGGAATAGCCCACGATGTCGGTGACCATGACCGCGGCCAGTCGGCGAGAGCCCTCGTCCACGGCGCTTCGAAGAGATGTGGCTTATTTGGTTTGCCGCGCCGGTCAGGAGACGAATGCTCCGCGGAAATCCCGGCGCGGGGATCGGGCGGCGGCCAAGTCGGGGCCCAGACCGCCGACCCACGGGGGATTCTCCGGTGACCCTATAACCGGCGACGACCTGGCCAGCCATGGGACGGGCGCAGAGACGCGCAAGGAATCGAGAGGATGCCAAGCTCGAGGAACATTCCAAGAGGCCCGCCCGAGATTCCGGCGGGGAGGCCGCACACCGCCTCGCTGGGGAGCACCCCGAAACGCAGAACGAAACTGCCCGCCGCATCTATCGCACGGGTGGCAAAGCCGCCCGCCGCGCAAGGAAAGGGAAGCGTGACGTGGGCGAGAAGCAGCCCAAGTGGCGAGAGGGACACCAGTAACGCGCAGGGAGCCGGCCCCGAAACCTCGGGTCGCGTGGAGGTCGCTCCCAGGGCGTCACCCTGGCAGGGGGCACGATTCCCTTTTCGGACTGGACGGTGAACCGCGGCCTTCGCTCGGTCGATCGTTCCGTCGCGCGAGACGCGGACGGGAAGGGGTTCACACCGGGAACGGCGGATCGCGCTAGTCCTCGCCGAAGTCGCCGCCGCCCATCCCACCCATGCCTCCCATGCCGCCGGGGCCGCCGGGGCCACCGCCGGATGGGGCCGGGCTCGATTTCGAGGCGATGACGTCGTCGATCCGTAGGATCATCACCGCTGCGTCGGTCGCGCTCTCGAGCGCCTGGCGTCCGACACGGATCGGCTCGATCACGTGGAGCTGGGACATGTCGTCGACCTTGCCGGTGGAGACGTTGACGCCGGCGCTCTTCTGACCGCTCTTGTGCGCCTTGCGCATCTCGATGAGGATGTCGATCGGGTCGAGGCCCGCGTTCTCGGCGAGCGTGCGAGGCAGGGTCTCAAGCGCATCCGCGAACCCCTCGTACGCGAGCTGCTCGCGGCCGCCGACCTTCGCCGCGTCGTTGCGGAGCTGCATGGCGAGCTCCTCGGCCGCAGCTCCCCCGCCGTAGACGTACTTCCCGTCCTCGACCGACACGCGGACCACGTTGAGCGCGTCATCCAGCGAACGCTCGATCTCGTCGATCACGTGCTCGGTGCCGCCGCGGATCAGGATTGAGACGGCCTTGGCCTTCTTGCAGCCCGTCACGAAGGTGAGCGCGTCCTCGCCGATCTTGCGCTCCTCGACCGTTCCCGCCGTCCCGACGTCCTCCGGGGTGAGCTCGCTGACCTTCGAGACGATGTTCGCCCCGGTCGCCTTGGCGAGCTTCTCCATGTCGGACTTCTTCGCGCGGCGGACCGCATAGATCCCGTGCTTGGCGAGGAAATGCTGCGCGAGGTCGTCGATCCCCTTCTGGCAGACGACCACGTTCGCGCCGGACTTCACCACCTGGTCGACCATCCGCCGCAGCATGTTCTCCTCCTCCTGGAGGAAGGCGTTGAGTTGGTTCGGGTCGTTGATCTCGATCTTCGCGTCGATCTCGGTCTTCTTGATCTCGAGCGCGGCGTCCAGGAGGGCGATCTTGGGGTTCTCGACGCGCGACGGCATCCCGGAGTGGACCTTCTCCTTGTCGACGATCACGCCCTCGATCAGCGAGGTGTCGGCGATCTGGCCCCCCTGCTTCTTGATCACCTGGACGTTATCGAGATCGACGTGGTATCCCGTGCCCTTCTTCTCGGCGACGTCGGTGACGGCCTTCACGGCGATGTCCGCGAGGATCTCCCGGTTGAACGAGACCGACTTCGAACCCATCGACGTGCTCGCGATCTGCTTGAGGGTCTCCGTGTCCGTGATGGACACCGGCCGGCTAATCCCGTTCAGGACCTCGAGAGCCCTCGTGGACGCCAGGCGGTACCCCAGGCCGATGATCGTCGGATGGACGTTCTGCTCGATCAGGTCCTCGGCACGCTTCAACAGCTCGCCGGCGAGGATGACGGCCGTGGTCGTGCCATCCCCGGCCTCCTGATCCATCGTCTTCGCGACCTCGACCAGCATCTTTGCGGCCGGGTGCTCGACGTCCATCTCCTTCAGGATCGTCACGCCGTCGTTCGTCACGACGACGTCGCCCATCGAGTCGACGAGCATCTTGTCAAGCCCGCGCGGCCCGAGGGTCGAGCGCACCGAGTCGGCGATCGCCTTCGCCGCGGTGATGTTGTTGGCGAGCGCTCCGCGGCCCTTCTCGCGCTTCGTCCCTTCCCTAAGCACCAGAATCTGCGTCTGTCCAGTCATCATGTTTGTTTTCCTCCGGAAAATCCTCTAATCAAGACAGCTTGGGTAATCCAGCGCTTCTATTAAAGCATATCTATGACCCGACCCATCCCGCCGGCGAGATGCCGTCGGCCTCGCGGCGCTCGCTTGCCCACCCTTCCCTTCGATGCGGGAGGGTCGCTCCGGCGGCCTGAGGGCCACGGAGGACGCCTCGGTCCACTACGCTCGAGGTCCTGCGGACCTGCACGCTTCAAGAAGCGCGAAAAGATCTCTCAGGTGCCCGTTGCAGAGCGAGTACGCCGGCGAGCCAGGGGGCGATGGCGGAAACGGCCGCTCCTCCGGCCCCTCCGGCGAGCACTCACCTCCCGGCGGGCGGGCGCTTCGCAACCGCGGGGCGACCAGATCGGCGTAGGCGCGTTCGAACTCGCATGGACGCACCGGCAGACCGCCGTGAGGGAGGCGATCGTCACGGACGCGCGGATCGACACCGTCAGACACTGTCGTGCCCTTCGATCCCATCCGCTTCCGTGGGGATGGACAGGCGCCCAGGCCGGACCAGGGTGTCGGCTGGACTCTCGGACGATCCGCGCAGACGGAGGCGGTTGTCCAGACGAGGAATCGTGATGGGATTCCGCCAGATGCGGGTCTGCTTCATGCCTCAGATGTCGTTCCAGAACACTTGAGGTTATAGTGCTGCAAAGTCCGGAAGGTCCGTCCTTGCGGCGGGCCTTGGAGAAACCTGATAGGCGTAACGATTCAAGTGCCCGATTCGCGAGACCTCTTACCGCGGACACCTACGTCCGAGTGTGGTACCGTTACCCGACCAGAACCGATTCTCGGAGTAGTCCTGAAACAGCTACCACAGGTCGAGCGGCCCGGTTCTCCGGGGTTCAATAGGTTCTTGGACCCACGGCCCGAACGACGCCGCAGCTCAATCACTTTGAACACCGCGGCTGGCTCGACCGCATCTTGGGGTGCGCGCTTGTGAATCTCCCCATGGAGAACTCCCTGCACTGAGATGGGTACGTGCTCCCGAAGAACTGGGAGGGGGCGATCGAGTAAGGTGCCTCGAGGTGGAGGACACAAGGCGCCTCCGATGGGCTTTCCGCCGCGGCATCGGCGGAACCCATCATCTCCACATTTCTACGCATCCGTGGTTATCCATCCGACCTCGATCTCGTAGGAGCCCTCCGGTACGGTAACAGCGACGTTAGTAGGAGGGGGATCGGTCACATCTCCCTTATACTCACCAGGAGGAGTCCTGACCCGGTCAGGACGGCGAAATGACCGGTTGGTACAAGGCCACGGACGCGAAGGAGTTGCCCCAGGGCTCGATGAAAGGGGTCGAGGTCGGCGGAACAAAGGTTCTGCTGGTGCACGGCGCTTCAGGCATCCGCGCTTTTGAGGATCGCTGCGGCCACATGTCGGTCCCGATGAGCATCGGGACCTTCAAGGGTGGTGTGATCAAGTGCGCGCTCCATTCCGCAGTGTTCGACGCCGAAACCGGGGCGGTCCGCGGACAGCCCCAGATGCACATGCCCGCAGCGCAACTTCCCCCGGAAATGATGGAGGCGATGGCCAAGATGGGGCAGATTATGGCTCAAATCCGTAGCGAGACTCTCCGGCCATACCCTGTCGCGGTGGAGAACGGCCAGGTAATGGTCTACGTTTGATCGCTCCGAAGGGTCAAGCTCGGATTCGCTCGGTCGCGGGGATGGCTCTCTTCGTTCGTGGCGAACGGAACCGCTGACCTTGACACTCCTGGGGGGAGGGGCCGCGCGATGAGGACCCGCGTAACGTTCTGGTTTGCCGAGACCGGTACGGGCAGCTTTGACCGATCGAAGCAGGCACCGCTAGCCAACGCACCGGTTTAGTGCGGCCCCGCCTGGACCCCTTGGGGATGGCTCGGTCACCGCGATTCGACCGAAATTCCAGGGGCGTTAGGTAGCCACGTGTATCGAGCTAGACCGTGAACCTCTCCGCGACTCAAGTGAACAACATCGCCCGGGAGTTTCTCCAAACGGCTGGCCCTCAGGAAACGGTCATTACAAAGACCGTCCCCGTCGGGGACGAATGGTGGGTTATCGTTCAGGTCACGACCGCATCAGGAGAGGAGTTGAAGCTGCTCAAGGTCGATGACAAGACCGAGAAAGCGGCCAGCTACTTCTGAAGGCTCAAATCCCGTAGCCAAGGCACCCCTTGGCTAACGGCCAGTCACAATAGTTCCATTGGCCACGAGCCCAAGCATGGAAGACGCGGCCGGCTCGAGAGAGCCCGTACTCTCGGGCGGTGTTCAATCGCTCTTGAACCCCGGGCTCGAACGGAGAGTTGGCTCAAGCTCCCTTGAGCGTTCAGAGTAGCGCGCTCTCCGATAGGGAAAACGCACCCTCCGGGCCGTCCCGAGCCCGGTTTCGCATCGGGGAAGAAGGGTTCGTCCGGAGCCTCCTCCCGTCTGAGGCAGTCTCATTGATGTGTCGGAAAGCACCGCATGTCGTCGTTCGGTGATGGGGATCCGCGGACGTCCCCCGCTATCTATAGCGGGCCGAGAGGTCCGCGCAAGCAATCCCCTTGGCGAGGCGCGCGCGGCCGGCCGAGGCCAGTCGCTAACGCTTCTTGGTCTTCTTCTTCCCGCCCTTCTTCGGCATGTCGCATCGGGCAACGCTAGCGACTACTTCAGGACCCGTACCCCACCACTCACGGGCGCGACAGCCTCTTGCAACTCCCGGAAACGATCCGCTCGGAGGGCCGGGGAACCATTGTTCCATCCCTTCCGGCGCCCACGTCCAGCTCTGTGCACGAAGCTCGGACTCGTCAGCCGCCCGACCCCAGGTTGGCTCCACCTCCTTGGTCCCGTCCACCGTGGACCGGGGCGGCGTTCAAGATGCCTTACGCCGACTAACCAACCTGGCGATAGGCCCGATCATGATTCAGGGTTTAGAGAGGCGTTCTCCGCAGGAACAACGAGTCCCCTCCGCGGCCTACGTTTGCGGGGGCGATCGTGTCGATCTGCGGGAGTATCCCGAGGCCCGCACGTCCTGAGGACTCCCCGGGTGAGCCTCGAAGTCAGTCCACGCCCCGGGGCCGGTGTCGAGGGCGATTCACTGACGGGACTGGGACGCCATCGTCCGAAGGCTTGGCGTGGATCGATACCCTAGACGAGGGCCGATTCCTCCGGCTTCCGGCGGGAAGGACGACGAGCTCGGGAGGCGGACGTCCCTCCCTTCGCGAGCCGTCGTCGTGCAGATCAAGCGATCCACCGGAGGACGGACTACACGACGGGGAGAGACCACACCGATCGATCGCGGGCTCCGAGGGAGGCAGACGGCCTGGCTGGAGGTCTTAACTGTGTGAGAGGATTAACCACCGTCCTGCCGAGCGAGAGCGATGGCAGCCAACCTCAATCTTCCCACCGAGCTGAGCCATTTCTTGAACCGCCCGGTTCCCCAGGCCCTGCTGGTACGGGGAGCCCCGGGCACCGGGAAGACGATGCTGACCATCGAACTCCTGGGAGCCTTCCACGGACGAAGGATCTACGTCTCGAGCCGCGTCCGCCACGCCGATCTCGATCTCGATTTCCCCGCCCTGGATCGAATGGTCCAGGCCGGCCAGCTCTCCGTCGTGGACCTTGCCCCGGGCGGGACCGACCTCCGCAGGGCCACTCGAGCGGTCGAGTCCGCCCCCGAGCTCGTCGCGGCCGCCGAGTCCGGCGAGGATGTTCGCCCGCTCCTCCTTCCTCCCGAGGTGATGGAGGCCTGGAGCCAGAGCTCTCCCACCTCTCCCACCCTCGTGGTACTGGACTCGTGGGACGCGATCGTCGAGCGACACATCGGCGATTCCCGCAGGGTCGGTGACCAGCTCCCATCTCGAGAGGAACTCGAGCGGATCGCGCTCGCCCAGATGGCCAAGGGGCCGGTCTTTCTCGTGTTCGTCGTGGAGCACCGCGAAGAGGGCCAGCTCGAGTACCTCGTCAACGGCATCGTGTCGATGGAGCGGGCGATCCACGACGACCGGATGGAGCGCTGGCTGCACATCGACAAGTTTCGGGGGATCCAGGTCACCCATCCGTCGTATCCGTTCACGCTAGCGGGTGGCCGGTTCCAGTGTTTCGAGCCCTTGCCAGCGGGCTTGCGACCCGATACCGCCCGCACGGACCCGGAACCAGCTCCTTCCCCCGGCCAGATCTGGCCGGGCTCGGTGGACTACGCCTCGTTCTTCGGGCCGCTTCCTGTCGGCAAGCTGACCCTTATCGAGTACGACTCCGACGTACCGATCGCGGCCGTGAGGTTGGTGCTCGTTCCGATGCTGAACCAGACGCTCGATCGTGGGGGCCGGATCTTCCACGTACCCCACCCCGGACTGCAACCGGCCGAGGTGTGGGAGATGTACAAGGGACGGACGACGAAGGAGACCTTCCTTCGGCAGGTGCGGCTCCTGGGCGCAACGGGGAACGGTGAGCCGGGCGAATTCGCGGCGGTGATGCTTCCCCTCCCTTCGGCGAAGGCGGAGGGCTACAGTCCTAGGGTACCCGAGGCGGCGAGGTTCTTGCGCGAGCAATCCGATCCGATGAGTCCGAACCTAGGGCTCGTGTCGATCGCAGGTCTGAAGGCCATGAACTCGCTGGTCCCGGGCACGTACACCGAAGAGACCCTTCCTGGGCTGGCGCTCACATACCTCCATCGGACCATGGGGCACGAGATCTGGGTCGGTCCTGAGGGGGATCCTCTCACGCGGTCCCTCCGCTCGATGGCGGACACCCGCCTTCGCTTCCTCTCCCGCGAGGGTCGGGTCCTCGTTCATGGGATCAGTCCCCGGACCCCTTGCCTCGTCCTTACCGAAGGGGACAGCCGGTCGCCGTACCACCTCCTTCCCATGGTGTAGCCCAGCATCACCTTCGGGACCCTACGGCAGGTAAGCCCCGGGCCCCACGCGACGTCAGCGGCTCGCTGGGACCTGACTAAAGGCGGGCCGTCCGATCTTCGGCGACCGGAGGTCGGTCGGCGATGAAGGCGAGAGCAGACGACCTGGGGGCCGCGTTACGCTGGTCGATCGCCACCGGGCGGGGGCTCGGGAGGCTTGAAACCCGGCGGGAGAGGCTGCGGATTGAGGGCGGGCTCGGGCTCCGGGGGGCGGAATCCTGGGGGCAGAGGCTGCGGATTGAGGCAGGGGTCGGGGGGCTCGGCCTTGACCTTGCCCGCGCCGCCGCCGCTTGTGCTCCAGAGGCGACCGATCGCAATTCCAGCGCCAATCCCTACGGCGGCAATCACCACGAGTACCACCACCGCCTCGGGGGCATTGAGACCGCCGAGCGGCCCTGAGTACGCGCAACTGCCGTTATTCGGGGCAGTGAGACCGAAGCTGTGGAGGCCCGCGCTCGCTCCCGCGACGGCGGTACCGGCGGCGCCGTAGAGCGGTCCATTCAATCGGACGAAGAGCACCGCGAGCAGGACGACGACCAACGCTCCGACCGCGACCATGACGGCCATCTGACGCCTTGCGTTCATCGAGATTCTCCGCCCTCCGCTTCGCGTCGCGTCCGGACCTGCGGTCATGGGATCGCCCAGGAGAAGGAGCGCCGGTATTAGGTCCTTCCCGAAAGGGGTCCGGTTCCGCGGTCTGTTGACCTGTATTCCCCCGGGCCGGAGAGGGTTCAACATCAGTTGAACCCACCAGAATTGACGCGACCGTCTAGCCATGGTTGAAGGCTTAGAACCGCGCGTCCTCCATCGAAGAGGGCCCATGTCGGTCGAGTCGGAACCCGCCTTCCCCTCGGAATGGGGGGCTGATCCCACGGCCCAGCGAGGGAGGCGCGACCTCCTCCGTCCTGCTGGCGCGTTTCTGGGTCCTCGGCCTCCGGCCAGGTTGACGGAGAGCCGTTAACCTCAAGGAAAAGCAGCTCTCCGCCCCGCGTTGACGACGACGCCCGAGACGAGATGGTGGAGATCGTCCCTCTGGAGTGGAAGGACCTTTCGTTCGCAAAGTCGCTGACCGATGCCGAACGTTGGGCTCGAAGCGACCGCGCGTGGCGACGATTCCTTCGCGTTCAGCCCGATGGACTCTTTCAAGCGCTTCTTCAAGGAGAGCCCGTCGGCATCGTCGGGATCTTCTGGTACGAAGAGGTGGCCTGGGTTCACTCTCTGATTGTCGCCCGAAGCCAGAGAGGCAACGGCGTGGGCAGCCGGCTCGTGAACTTCTGCCGCGAGGAGGCGACGCGCCGAGGTATCCATGCGCTAAAGCTGGACGCCGCGCCGGGGACGGCGCCGTTCTACCAAAGGCTAGGTTGGCGTTCGGAATTCCCTTCCCTGAGGTTCCTCGGGGCGGGCCATAGGGTCCCTCATGGCGCTCGGTTCGTCCGAAGCGACGAGGTCAGGTCCATCGTCGAGCTGGATCGCTCTGCCCTCGGATGGAACCGGTCTCACCTCATCCGCGAGCTCATCCAGGACGAACCTGATGGGGCGTTCGCGGTCGGCCCGGTCGGGAATCCCGAAGGATACGTCTGCTCGGCGCCGGCGGAAGGTCGCGTCGAGATCGGGCCGGTGGTGGTGCCTTCTCATGATGTCCACGTCGCGCGCGAGCTTGTCCGCGCGGTGCTCAACCGATGGCCGGGTCAGTCAGTCCGGTGCTGCGTGCCAGGATCCCACACCGTCGCAGCCGAACTGATGGCCGAGTTCGGGTTCGAGCAGGAACCCCAGTCGACTCGGATGGCGTTCGGAGCCGCCTTCCACGAAGCGACGGCCCAGTTCCTCATGGCCGGCCCCGCCGAAGGCTAGCCGTGCTTCCCACGCCGTTCATGCCCACCCTGCCGCGGTGGTGGGGATGGATGGAGGATCCACGGATCCTCTCGGCCCGATGGCTCCACGGAGAGAATCCGATGGGTTGCCCGAAGAGTGGCGTATCCACGCCGACTTCGGATGCCGCTACACCTTCGGTCCGACCTGGTTTCGAGGCCGGCGGGTCGATCGAGGGCCCGCGTCAGCTTTGGGAACTGCACTGAAGACAGGTCAGGGATCCGTCCGGCTGCCGAACGCAGACAGACCCGCAGACGGGACAGGGAGGCATCCCGGCCTGCGGAGCGGGTGCCGCGGGAAGCCCGACGTCAGGGGCGCTCGTCTGCGAGGTCGGCAGCTCGGTCCCGGTGCCCCCTCGAAGCCGCTCGATCGCTTTCAGCCACTCCTCAGCGTTGCGGACCTGGTAGTCCGACTCGTACCGCTGCTGTCCAACGCGAAGCATCAGGGATCCGCCGAGCAGGGGTTTCTCCAACCTGAGGACCGTGATCGCGCCCATCGGGAGATTGACCCGCTCCCGCTCGAGGACTCGGACCTCATGTACCCGCGGTTCGAAGATCAGACGGCGGTCCGTCAGGGTCAGGAGCCCGTCGACGTTCCCGGCGACCTTCTTCGCGGGCGCCGAAAGCGCGACCTCTTCCCCCGGTTCGAGGGCCGGCTGGCCGCCCACGAGCGGGAGCGAAAAATTGGTGGCTTTCCGGAACATCTTCCCGTCCGGGACTTTGCGGAACATTTTTCGGTCCGAAACTAGGATGTGTCGGTCCCTAGATGATTCTTCCGGCAATCCTCAACGCACGTCGAGATCAAGGTCGCGGTCCGAGGGAGGGGAAGATGGCTCAACCTAGCGCCAATCCGTGTCCGCGTTCCTTTAGCCTGGACCCCATGGCGGGTTCAATACCGGTTGAGTGGACGTGAAAGCGCCCATCAACTGCGGCGCTCTTCGAGGAGGAAATGGTGCCCTCCAGGCCGTTCCGAGCCCGGTTTCACGTCAGGCACTGTAGGTTCCCCCGAGAGGGATGGTCGACTTCCCCCGATGAGGTCACTCACCGTGCAACGAACACTTGTCGAACCGGGTGGTTGTCACCCGTGCGGCCTCGACGTCCATGTCCCGCCCAGCACGGGTGCCGAGGTCCCGAGGACTTAGCCGACACCCTCAGGTGAGCGAGTTCGATTCAGTCGAGGTCCTATGGTAGCCCCAGCCAGGCGGTGAAGGCGAGGTAGGGCGCGTGAAGATGTGGCGCTCGCGTCGAGACCTTGGCGAATCACGGCTCTCGCGGCAGGGTTAAGTACGTATCCCTGAGTATTGAACCACTATCTATGGTGGCGGCGAGTGCCGCTCCAGGGTCTGACGGACTCCCGTCCGAGTGGAATTCCGCGATTGAATCCCTGGTCCAGTCGCTGGAGGCGGCTCGCAACTTCCAGGGATCACTGGTCGTCGTCCACGGTTCCCCCGGGATTGGCAAGATCCGGCTGATCGACAAGGCGCTCGCGAGGGCCCGCATCCCCGACCGTCGCATCCGGCGAACGTTCCTGGAACCTCAAGACGCGGAGAACCCGTACAACGCGATCCTCTCACTCGCTCGCTGGGCCGCAAGGCTGGAAGAAATCGCACCCGCGATGGATTCTGGGAGCCTCGTCCTCGCGCCTTTCATGCGAGCCATCGCCTCCGACGCCGGAGGCCCTGGGGTCGGTCGGGTTGCGGCCCACGGTCAGGACCCGAACCGGTCGCCGGCATCGGAGTACCAGCGCCTCCTCGCGGACTTGGAGTTCTACAAGCGGGGGGTCGAGGCGTGGGGAGAGCGGAGCCGGTTCCTGCACGAAGTCGGATGGATGATCCTGGATGCGGCGGCCCGACGGCATATCGTATGGATCCTGGAGGCGGCCCAGTTTGTCGATCCCCATTCGCTGGCGGTGATACGGTACCTTGCCTCTTGTCTGGACGAGAACCCGCTCGTGATGTGGCTCGGCGTCGACTCGTTGGAGGACGGGCAGCTCCCGAAGGCGCTCGCATCCCTTCTGGATGGGCCCCAGTCGCGGAGCCTAGCGGTTCCCCGGCTGAGCCGGGAGGGCGTGACGGAGGTCCTCGGCTGGAAATGTCCCACCCAGGTCCTCTCCGACCGGGTGGTGGATTCAGTGCTGAAAGAGAGCCGCGGTCTGCTGCTGGCCGTCGAGCAACTCGCGAGCGACCCCCACCTGCTCCAGTCATCCAGCCCGCCGCCGGCCGACGAAGGCACCGATGCTCTAGGCATCGGACTCCGGAAGCTCGACGAGCTGCCGCCCTCGGCACGCGACCTCGCCGAGCGGCTGGCGGTCATGGCGGGATGGACCTCCCTCGAGATTGCGACGCGCCTCGCGCGGAGGGACGAATCCGCGGTCCGCAACGATCTTCGGTCCCTCGTCACCGCAGGATTACTTCTCCAGCAGGAATCGGACCACTATTGCTTCCGCCTGACGGGACTGCCCGGAGAGATCGAAGCCAGGCTCCCCGCGGGAAGATCGCGCGAGCTCCATCGAGAAGCCGCCGAGGCCCTGGAGGCGTTGCCCTCCGGGTCCGAGGAGCGGATCTTCGCCCTCGCCCAACACTGGCGAAAGGCCGAGGTGTGGGAGGGCGCCGCACGCACGAGCCTCGTCGCCGCAAGGTTCTCCTCGGACAGTTTCGCCCCCGAGGGCGGTCTCCTGTACGCCCAGCGCGCCCTGGACGCCGCGCGGCTACGGCCCGACCGTCAGCCGCTTCTCGAGGCGGAAGCCTTGGTGGAACAAGGTCGTGCTCTCTACGACCTCGGGCGCCTTCGCGAGTCGCAGGTGGCGCTCAAGGAGGCGGTGACGTTGATAGGGGCAGGCCCCCGCCTCTGGCCCTTCAGGGCCAGGGCGCTGTTCTACCTGGCTCGAGCGCTGAGCTCGCTGGGTCGACCGCAGGAGGCGTTCGAGGTCGTGCAGGAGGCGTCGACGGCGCTCGTCCAGGTCGACGATGCGCGCGTGCGCCTCATGCTTCACCAGGTCATTGGCGTCGCCTTCATGATGTCGGACCAGAACCGGGAGGCGGTCGAGCACTTCCGTTCGATGCTTTCCCTAGCTCAGACCCTGGGCGACGCGCGCGAGATCTCCTACGCCCAGAAGAACCTCTCCGCGGTGCTCCTCGCTCTCGACCCTCACGACGAGGAAGGGTGGCGGCTCGTAAACTCTGCCCTGGAGCATCACACACGGACCAACAATTTCGCCGGCCTCGCGGCCGGCTATCTCAACCGTGGCCTCGCCAAGCTCGACCTCAAGGACCCGGAAGGCGCGTTGCAGGACTTCGCCCGCTCCCGACAGGCCGCCGAGCTCGCCCATGCCCCTCTCCTTCTCGCTTCCGCGACCCTCCAGGAGGTCCCCCTCCTGCTGGATCGGCTGGACTTCGACCGCGCCGAGAGGCTCCTGAGAGCGCTCACCCCCTGGATGCCGGCGATGGAGGAACCGTGGGCGCGTGTGTCGTTCTCCCTTCTGATGGCGCGCGTCGCGGAGGCCCGGCACCTTCCCGAGGAAGCGGACCGGCTCTACGGGGAAGCGACCCTCTTGGCGGAGCCCGGCGGAGAGTCCCCGGCGCTCTGGGAGTGCCGCCTTCGCCGAGCCGCCCTGGCCAAGAGGCAGGGTGCCCTCGAGCGGTTCCAACGCCTTCGAGAGAACCTGCCCAGCCCTGAGGAGATCGAAAAGGGCGCCCCCGCCCTCGTCGTTCTGCGAGAGGATCTCGAGGCCCGCATGTCCTGAGCGACTCCTGGGCACCTGTCCTAGGGAGAGTGCATTCAATCGGATTTGTGCCCACGACGAGGGGCTAGCCGGCTTCGTGACGTCGCCTCGTTCGTTTGCTCCTAATGTTGGGGAGGAACCACGCGTGCGATCTTCTCCTTTAGTGAGGGCATCTCAGTTACGGCCTTCCACACCAGTTCGGGATTGACTCTCCAATACTCGTGTTTTGCAAAGGAGCTGAACCCGCGCATCTGTTCCCAGCGAATCTCCGGGTGAAGTTTACGCACGGTCGCCGATATGTCTGCGGCAGCTTCACCAATGATTTCGAGTTCTCGAATCGTGGCACTCCGACTCAGCCAGGAGGCTGCAAACGAGCCGTGGCCGGCGTGCAAGAGCTCCTCAAGCCGACTCACCGAGCGAAGGATGTCGCTCAGCCGGATTGCATCACCTCCTCGTCCGGTCACAGCGGGGTAGCTTCGAATAGCACCTGAGGCCGTGCTAACCAATGGAGACCTTTCGGGTCGACCACGTCGACCCTCCGGTGAAACAGTCGTTCGAGATCGTGCATGAGCGCAACATGATCGAAGAGTGACGCGTCAGGGTCGAAATCGACGAGTAGGTCAAGGTCGCCCCGAGCAGTCGCCTCGGTTCTGGCAACGGATCCGAACACGCGAGGATTTCTGATCTTGTTCGCCCGGAGCGCCTCAAAGACCCGGGCACGCCGGGGCCCGATGACACTGGTAATTCCCTGCGCAGTTCCCAGCCGAACGGCTCGAAGCCTGGGGACGTCCCACAGGGTCGACTTACACCGTGGGCATCGAGCAGGATTCGTAGAGCGTGGACGCCACACGTAGGCGCAGCGGAAGCAACCCGCCACTCCTTCGGGCTGGAGAAGGTTGGTCGCATCCTACCAAGGGGTGCCTAAGTAATAGAACCTACTTACAGGACGCAACCGTTTGGCCCCCCTACGACGCAGTCTACCGTCACTTTCGTAACGGCGCTGGAGGACTGCAGTCGCGATTCGGGGAGATGCCGTCGACTCATCGGTCATAGTCGCAGGACTTCTCGCCCAAGGAGGAGTAGGTTCAATGGTCCTTGAACGTGAGCTTTCAGCCGGTCACCAAGTGGAACACCATCGTTAGCCATCCTCGCCCGTCCAGATGTAGTCTCCTTATGGGACACTATTAAGAGGCCCGGTCACCTAGCTCAATGTGATGACGCTCGAGGTCGACCCCGGCTTGGTCGCTCTGTTCGGGAGCCAGACCCGGGTCCGCACGCTCGCTCCTCTGGCATGCTCCCCGTCGCCACTGACCGCGTACCGTGTAGCCTGGATGACCGGCGTACAGCGAACCAAGGTGTACTCGGAACTTCGTCGACTCGCTGCCGCTGGAGTCGTAGCTGAACGAAAGAGCGGGGGAAACCGGTCTACGTGGGAACTAGTGGATCCGGAAGTGCGCAGCCTCCTCCGTCGGCGAGCACGGATCTCGTGGTCGGAGGACTGGTTGGCGGATCTCAACCGCGACGCCGGGAAGCAAAGCCCAATCCAGCTCCAGCAGCAGCGGGAGGATTTCTTTCGGCGAGTTCGACGCCCGAAGTCCGTACCTCGAGCGGCTAAGGCCATTCTCGCCGAGATGAAGCGTCGACCGGGCAAGGATGTGGAGCTCGCCCGTCTGGGTCTTGCGACTTCGCCGAGGAGTAGACGCGTACGGTGACGACTCGTCAAGAGCTGGATCACATCCTTGCGCGAGAGGGCGACCTGACAGCGAGGCATCTCTACTTCGCTGCAGTGCTCTCGAATGAAGCGGGTCGTCGGAATGCCCCGGTAGTGATCGTCGGTGGATCAGCGATAGAGCTCTACACAAAGGGCGCCTACGTCTCGGGGGACATCGACATTGTCGCCAGCCGCGAGATACTTGCACGGATACTGGAATCCTGGGGATTCCATCACAAAGGTAGAGAATGGTACCATGACGAGTGGAAGCTCGCGGTAGACCTGGTACGGGACCCAGACGGCTTCACGGGTAGCAGGAGCCACATCCGAGTGATTGTAACCCCTTACGGCGAGGTCAAACTTGCCGGAGTCGAGGATCTGATCGTCAAGAGGCTTGCATCAGCCAAGTTCTGGCGGATTCCGACCGATTTCGACCACGCGTTGCTGCTTCTTCGGCGATTCCGGGCCGACGTGGATCAGGCGTATCTAAAATGGGCGGCGTCTTCTGCTGAGGTGTCCGATGCCCTAGACCAGCTTCTCAGGCAAGCTGCTCCAGAGGGCTAGGTCCATGGCATAGGTCACCGCGTAGAGTGTTCAATCGTCCCTGAGTGCTTAGAGTAGCGCGCTCTTCGAGGGGAAAAAGGTGCCCCACGGGCCGTTCCGAGCCCGGTTTCACGTCGGAGAAGAGTGGTTCGCCCGAGAGAGGGGGTCGGATGGGGCGCGCCGGGGGATGCGCCAGGTCCACTTCCATGCGCGACCTCGGAGCGGGGAGCGTCCGCTTATGTCACAGCCATGCCGAACCGGGATCCCCGGCGATTGCGCGAGCGAACGGTCGGACGTCGGCCGGGAAGACATCCTTTCTCCCTCGAAGCACGCTCCACCCGAAACCCACAGCTGGAGGTGCACCTTCGGTCGGCGGGTCTACGGGCGCCAGCGGCGTGGCGCACGGTAGGGATTCATCGAGTTCGTCGCCATCAACTGCCCCAGAAGGTTGGTTGCGGCCTGGGACTGGCCCCCCGAACGCTCGAGGACACCCTCCAAGGCGAACCTAAGGTCGCGTTCCTCCGAAGGGGCCAGAGAGCCGTCCCGGAGCCTGCCGACGAGCGTTCGGAACTTCTCCGGGGTCGGTAGGTGAGGCGGACCCCACCCGTTGCGACAGAGAGCGCACAGGAGTCGTTGGCCCCCGTTCTGGACCGGTACGAGGTCCACCTCCCCGAGCCCTCCGCAGCTTGAGCAGTGGATTATCATACGAGACCGACCTATCTCGATGGTCCTGTCGCGGCGAAGAACGGAGCCGCCCTAAGCTTGTCGGTTCCACCGGTCGGCCGCCCATCGGCCACTCGACCGTGCCCGCCGACGTGGAGATTCCGCCGTTGGTCGTAGATCGGTCAGGATGGTTTCTGAAACGGGTCACCATTGAGACGCGAACCCGCGTCCTCCCAACCGCAGAGGTCGTACGCGAGCTGGGTGAGGCGAGATTCTCATCGACTCGTCTCTTCGGGGATTACTCTGGAGGGCGAACAGAGAGGGACTCAACCTTCGCGGTGATCGAGGCTGTCGCCTAACTCGCCAGGCCCTTCTCTTGCCGGGTCGACAACCTCCTCTGACTCTGACCCGAG
>Ga0326727_10000959_pt1 | contig 112280 bp, 70 predicted proteins | sample MB2enrmetagenome_FD_207643 | JGI IMG/M metagenome (GOLD analysis project Ga0326727, IMG submission 207643) | Lab enriched peat soil microbial communities from McLean, Ithaca, NY, United States - MB29MY | ecosystem: Environmental > Terrestrial > Soil > Wetlands > Peat | place: USA: New York...
CCGGCCGCCCTTGTCGGTTTCAATTCCCTTGTGTTCGGGATTTAGATATCAAGCGCCGTTCCGGGCAAAAACGTGAAAAGAAGGAGAAAAGTTTCAATTCCCTTGTGTTCGGGATTTAGATATCAAGCAGAAGATCGACTCGAAACACGGCCGCGTGAAGACCTGTTTCAATTCCCTTGTGTTCGGGATTTAGATATCAAGTCGAGGAATCGGACCGGGTTATTCCTGAAGAAGAGCGGTTTCAATTCCCTTGTGTTCGGGATTTAGATATCAAGCTAATGCACGCACCGTTGCCACGGATACAACCCCACAAGGTTTCAATTCCCTTGTGTTCGGGATTTAGATATCAAGCTGGCCGGCTGCTTCTTGAACCGGCCGCCCTTGTCGGTTTCAATTCCCTTGTGTTCGGGATTTAGATATCAAGCGCCGTTCCGGGCAAAAACGTGAAAAGAAGGAGAAAAGTTTCAATTCCCTTGTGTTCGGGATTTAGATATCAAGTCCCCAAGCAATAGAAAGCAGCATGTCATTCGGCGTGGTTTCAATTCCCTTGTGTTCGGGATTTAGATATCAAGACATTCATGGATATTGTTCGTTTCGATTTGATATTGTTTCAATTCCCTTGTGTTCGGGATTTAGATATCAAGACATTCATGGATATTGTTCGTTTCGATTTGATATTGTTTCAATTCCCTTGTGTTCGGGATTTAGATATCAAGCATCGATGCGAGGTCCCGGCCGAATTGCACGCTCGCGTTTCAATTCCCTTGTGTTCGGGATTTAGATATCAAGTTCTCGAGCTCTTTTGCGGGTCAGGCGGGGCATGCCGGTTTCAATTCCCTTGTGTTCGGGATTTAGATATCAAGTTGCCTTCGAGTTCGAGCTCAGTGCTGCGACAATCATGTTTCAATTCCCTTGTGTTCGGGATTTAGATATCAAGCGGGAGCGGGCTCCGTGCTCGTGCCCACGACGTACCTGTTTCAATTCCCTTGTGTTCGGGATTTAGATATCAAGCCACGGCATGTTCCGAGGCGTAACACGGGCATCCATTGTTTCAATTCCCTTGTGTTCGGGATTTAGATATCAAGTACCTTGGTCGTTTGAGATCCAATAAACTCCCAATCCTGTTTCAATTCCCTTGTGTTCGGGATTTAGATATCAAGCCGCGATAGAGCGGGTGCTGAACCCCGTCGCGCCCGGCGGTTTCAATTCCCTTGTGTTCGGGATTTAGATATCAAGGTAGACGGACGTGTAGGAAACGCTGTTGTCCATGAAGTTTCAATTCCCTTGTGTTCGGGATTTAGATATCAAGGAACTGCCCGTAGGACCCGCCGTTCGCCGCGGCTGACGTTTCAATTCCCTTGTGTTCGGGATTTAGATATCAAGTGTCGTCGCAGATGTAGGCCATGCAATATTGCCCCTCCAGTTTCAATTCCCTTGTGTTCGGGATTTAGATATCAAGGGCACATCAAGGCCGCGGCCAAGAGGGAGCAGGAGCTGTTTCAATTCCCTTGTGTTCGGGATTTAGATATCAAGGAGAGGGCCCGGGCGCGTTGCGATTGCAGGACGACAAGTTTCAATTCCCTTGTGTTCGGGATTTAGATATCAAGGGCGGCTCGTCGGAAAGATCGAACACGACGACGCAGAGGTTTCAATTCCCTTGTGTTCGGGATTTAGATATCAAGCAAGCCTGGCATCATCGAGAACGGCAAGGACATGAGTTTCAATTCCCTTGTGTTCGGGATTTAGATATCAAGCGAACGAGACCAAGAAGATGCGCGAGGGATTCATCGAGAGTTTCAATTCCCTTGTGTTCGGGATTTAGATATCAAGCGCCCATCGGGTCGTGCGCGCCCTCCACGTGCGAGGTGTTTCAATTCCCTTGTGTTCGGGATTTAGATATCAAGCCACACCGGGACCGGGCCTCACGGCCGTGACGATCAAGTTTCAATTCCCTTGTGTTCGGGATTTAGATATCAAGGGAGCAAGTCGCGTATGGCCACGCGGATTGCCTCGCTAGTTTCAATTCCCTTGTGTTCGGGATTTAGATATCAAGTGATAGGGGCGGAGGAGGGCCGCGAGGGCCCTCCCGGAAGTTTCAATTCCCTTGTGTTCGGGATTTAGATATCAAGGAAAACCTGCGCGCCCTTGTCAACGATTGCAAACTGTGTTTCAATTCCCTTGTGTTCGGGATTTAGATATCAAGTGCCGGTGATAAACACGTTCACCGTGCTATACAAGGGATGTTTCAATTCCCTTGTGTTCGGGATTTAGATATCAAGCGACCTGATCGGTGCCGGGGAGGTGTCGGCCGAGGAGGGTTTCAATTCCCTTGTGTTCGGGATTTAGATATCAAGCATTCGGTCCACGGCGTTGTCAAGCGAGGCGCAAAAGTTTCAATTCCCTTGTGTTCGGGATTTAGATATCAAGCAATATCCTGAATCCGAGCCTTAAGAGCCTTGTATTGTTTCAATTCCCTTGTGTTCGGGATTTAGATATCAAGTTGGACATACCGAATTGGGGATCTTCCTCATCCCACTTGTTTCAATTCCCTTGTGTTCGGGATTTAGATATCAAGTCGGTGCTCGCCGCCGTGTTGAGGACGAAGATGCCGATGTTTCAATTCCCTTGTGTTCGGGATTTAGATATCAAGGATTACCACCGACCGTTTACCCGGTCCGGCAAGCGGGTTTCAATTCCCTTGTGTTCGGGATTTAGATATCAAGTCGTGCACCGGGAATGCGAGCTCGGCCCGGACCTGTTGTTTCAATTCCCTTGTGTTCGGGATTTAGATATCAAGTTGCGTGTATTTGCCCGGTAGGGCTGTTTCTGCAAGTTTCAATTCCCTTGTGTTCGGGATTTAGATATCAAGGACGGAAGCGGTCCAATTTACCACAATGCACCGAGACGTTTCAATTCCCTTGTGTTCGGGATTTAGATATCAAGTCGGTGATGAGCCCCTCGGGGATGTGTCGTTCACTCGTGTTTCAATTCCCTTGTGTTCGGGATTTAGATATCAAGTCGGTGATGAGCCCCTCGGGGATGTGTCGTTCACTCGTGTTTCAATTCCCTTGTGTTCGGGATTTAGATATCAAGCTGCAACCCGATGATATACTCCTCGGTGATGAGCCCCTGTTTCAATTCCCTTGTGTTCGGGATTTAGATATCAAGAGTTTCGTGTAGGTCTGTATTGCGTCGTGTTTTTGGTGTTTCAATTCCCTTGTGTTCGGGATTTAGATATCAAGACCTCCTTGAAGATCCCCTTGAGGTTGTTCATCGTGCTGTTTCAATTCCCTTGTGTTCGGGATTTAGATATCAAGATGCTACCTATCTCTCCTACGTGAAGATATCGACGAAGTTTCAATTCCCTTGTGTTCGGGATTTAGATATCAAGAACATACTTGGCAAGAGTCGCCTGCCATGTGGCGCTCAGTTTCAATTCCCTTGTGTTCGGGATTTAGATATCAAGCAGGTTCACTTTCACCACACCCGATAGCTCGCCAGTTGGTTTCAATTCCCTTGTGTTCGGGATTTAGATATCAAGCTGGAAAGATAGCAGGTGTCCGTTTCACGCGTCGGTATGTTTCAATTCCCTTGTGTTCGGGATTTAGATATCAAGCGGCAACCGACGAAACCCGCCAGCAATTAACAAAAAAAGTTTCAATTCCCTTGTGTTCGGGATTTAGATATCAAGAGACCCCGGCCCTGATAGCGAAGGATTGCCTCGACAGTTTCAATTCCCTTGTGTTCGGGATTTAGATATCAAGTTACCAAAGCCCGTCTTTCCAATGAAGGCGACGTTCAGTTTCAATTCCCTTGTGTTCGGGATTTAGATATCAAGCCAGCTCTGCAGGGTCGGACCGGATCTCCTCCGGGATCTGTTTCAATTCCCTTGTGTTCGGGATTTAGATATCAAGCGAAGATATCTGGGATATCAGTCTGGAACGTGAACGGTTTCAATTCCCTTGTGTTCGGGATTTAGATATCAAGCAGGTCTGGGATGCCTCGGCACAGGAAACCCCATACAGTTTCAATTCCCTTGTGTTCGGGATTTAGATATCAAGCTTGGGACTTTCCAAAACAAGGAAGAGCTCAAGAAACTGTTTCAATTCCCTTGTGTTCGGGATTTAGATATCAAGCGTTCTTCAACGGTTCACAATACCAAAGCTATGAGGAGTTTCAATTCCCTTGTGTTCGGGATTTAGATATCAAGGGTCCTTGGAACGAATGTTCATCAGAAAGCGGGCGAGTTTCAATTCCCTTGTGTTCGGGATTTAGATATCAAGCGAATTCGACGCCAACTCTGCATTCTTGAACCTCGAGTTTCAATTCCCTTGTGTTCGGGATTTAGATATCAAGCACGATCTCGGCCGGTGACGGGGCGAGTGGCTCGCAATGTTTCAATTCCCTTGTGTTCGGGATTTAGATATCAAGAGGAAAAGGAGATGTTTTGGTGGATCGTGGCGATCTTGTTTCAATTCCCTTGTGTTCGGGATTTAGATATCAAGAAGCGAACGTCAAGAACTTGAACGACACGGACAGGGATCACGCATGCGATCCAGCAAGACATCCGCGCGTTCCAGGTCAGCCCCGCAACCGGAGCATTCAGAGCCGGTCTCATCAGGGAAATCGGTAATAAGAGGCATCAAGACGGATGAGCCAGCAGATGCTGGCTCGCAGGAGAATACAGAGGCTTGGACCAACCCGTTCTCCGGAAGCCCTTCCAGCCTAAAAAAGAGTGCCGGTTTGAAAGGCAACAAGAGACCGGCACGGGCCAGGAATCAAAAGCAAACCCATGACGGTTCTAGTTTTCCTCGGGATCGCGACGCACCCACCGTTCCTTCTCCTACCAATCAAATCGACGAGCCGGACGGTGCCAACCGGATATTGAAAATTAACACCGATCTGTTCCCGCCACTCTTCTATTATCGTGTTGCCTTTTTCGAGGCGATAAATCTGGCCAATCGCAAGATATTTTGCCAGCTGGCAGGCTCTATGTTCGGCGGTAATTGGATCATTTCACATTCGATTACTGAAACCCCTCCATCCAATGGCGCAGGTCTGAACGTGTTCCTGGAAGGTGATTCTTTTTCAAATGCAATCGCAGCAACCAGCTTAACCATTCAAACCAGCATAGATGCGGACGAATCCGTGCCTGATTCAGGATTTCTCCTCGTGTCTGATATCTCGGTTCTCGATGAGGATCTCGCCGGTTTCACTTCCTTGCTCGCCACGTTTTCGGACGCCACTTCAATTTTCAAGGCCCCTTTTGGTCACGTCAAGTCGATCACCCGGCAGGAAAACACGGTCACGGACCCGTGGGACATCGCCACTTTGGCCACCTTCGGAATTGTTGGCGGTTTGCTGGAGATCATCACGGGCAGGCTGATTCCCCCTGTCTGCGGAAATGCCGTCCCGAACCGGCACGCGCTGGTGCTCGACCATGCCTTTATGCCTGTCGTTACCCGGGGCCAGCCTGCAATTCTCGTGCACGTCGAGAAGGATGCCCTCGGTATGCAGAATCTTTCGAGCATGCTCGGGTGCAAGTATCTGGAGCCCCAAGAGCTGGTCGGCTGCCAGGTGAAAGACACGACATCGACTTTTCAAGGTGTAGTTACCGCCATTATCGGCACCCTGGGCGGGAATCAGAACCGGCAGCGTCTCATCCAGCTTACTCAAAAGCCTTCCACGAAACTCGCGCTCGAATCGGCACCCGGCAACGACCTGATCTTGGGCGTCGCGAGTGGCGAGCATGTCTACGAGTACATTACGTCAATGTTGCAACTTGTCCAAACCCAGAGCCCCTCGACTCCTGCACCAATCGGCCAATCTGAAGGAACTACAAAGATCGATGAAATAATTGTCGATTTTGTCGATCTCTGCAATAATCCAGCAAGGTTGATAGATCAAATCGTTTCATTAATTCGGGAAAGATATCCCGATCTTCTGGTAACCTGCTAAATAAATCAGTTTTTTAAATCCTCAACTCGCAATCTTAGATTGGGTATTGTTCAACCCGAATCAAGTGTAACACAGTTCTGCTTGTACCTTAAAACTAAACAGCCATGAGATGATGGGATGGTCCACTTCTACCAGCTCCGGTTTTGTTTCGTGACAGCAACCGGAAGGAAACCAGAACGATCGATTCCGCTTCGGGTGCTCCGAGGCCTGTTTTTGAGGCTCTTGAAGGACGTTAACCCCGACCTGGCGACCAAGGTACACGATTCTGGCAATATCCCCCCGTACGTGCTCCAGTTGCACGTCGATGGCCCAAGGATCTGGATCGTTGCCAACCTGTATTCCAAGGATCTAAACGCCGCCGTGAGCGAATCCATCGTGCGGCGCAACGACGTACGTTCTCCTTCGGCCCCATCGAGGCCGTTCTCATGCAAATCGAGGTGAACCGTATAGAAGCGAGCCGGTTTGTCGATGAAGCAAGGCCCATCAACAGGTTCAAGCTCGTCTTTCGCACCCCTACTTATCTCAAGCAGTCCGATAGTGTCGTTGTCCTCTTTCCCCAGCCCGATATTCTCTGCAAGCACTTGGCCCGCGTGTGGAACGAGCTGCTACCGAAGTTCGAGCCGCTCGATGCCGATGCATTGGCCGCTTGGTCTGCCAAGCACGTCAGGTTGACTTCATATTCCCTTGAGACGGCTCCGGTCTCCCTTGACCAGGACCGGCGAGCAACGACGGGGTTCCACGGGTGGGCATCGTTTGCAACAACTCTCGCGCCCTCAATTGAACATGATGATCTCATTTATGCCACGATCGTGGACCGGCTGCTCCAATTCGCGATCTTTTCAGGCATCGGTGGCAATCGTACTACGGGAATGGGATCGATAAAAGTCCACGACGTTTCCTATTACCACGGTGTTCCTGGAAGCCCTGAAATCGTTGCTGATAGCATTTAATATTATTAAATGCATCAGGTATGTGTTGGCCCCGATTTGAGATGCGGCATTTAGTGCTGCTGAAGTGAGTAAGACCCGGTAGGGATACGGAGACTCAACTAACGCAGAGCGCGGAGCGCTCTGCATCATTACTTTAATTGCAAGAGGAATCCCTTCCGTTATTCCAAATATTGTCCTAAATACTTCTGATTTTGGTTCTGGCAATTCGAAGGATCTATTCTCTGCTTCTCTCTTTATGAATTCTTCAGTGTCCTCCAAGTTGAATGAATTTAAATGAATTATCCGTTCGACTTGACCGATTCTCTTTCTACTTGTAATTAGGATTTTTGATTTTCCTTCGATTTTAGCAAAGAATTCTATAAATGCATTGGTCATTTCGAGCGTTTCTAGATTGTCGATAACCAAGAAAATGGATTGATCCTTGAATAACGAGAGTATCGTTTTTTCTTTGTTCTCCTTTGTGAATTTATCAAAGTTTTCTATTTCTAGTTCATTAGCAATACATTCCATCAAAGAATCCAAATTGTCAAATTCTGGGTCCATCTTCGTGATTTCAGTAAAGAAAAACTTCTCTTTCTTGGCAGAAAACCAGAGAACAGAGTCAAATACGCGTTTATCGAAAATATCATGGGCAATTTCTAAGGCAAGAGTTGATTTTCCAACGCCTCCGATTCCGTCAATGCTGATAATGGAATGATGCCCCCTTAACTCGTCAATAACTTTTTTAAACGCCTCCCGCCTCCCGATAAAATGGGAGTAATCCTTTTTGGGAATTTTCTTGTATCTTGCCATTTCCCTTCCGAGTGAATCCACTTCTCCCTTCCGCTTTTTAATTTCGATTATTTCACTATCCTTGGTTAATTTTTGGCTTACTGCACCTATTCTAACGTAATAGATACCGTTAAGTTTTACTGAATGCTCTCCCCTTGGTATTTTTGCAATGATAACCTTTTGGTCCTCTGGATTTAATGTTATTTTAAGATTTTCAACTACATCCCATTCCACATAAGGATCCAAGTTGGAAAAAATCTTGCGAAAATCTTCGATGAAGCTCTCTTCAATTCCAACAATGCCTTTAATTTGTTCATCTTCTTCGAATACTCCAAATATGATGTAGCCTCCTTCAGTATTGATGAATGAACAAATGGTCTTTCCAACGGAATCATTAAAAGCTTGTTTATAATCTAATGTAGTATTTTCCCGAATCCCATTTTCCATTAAAAATTGTATATTCTCTAATCCTAATATCGATAAATCTTGATTCAAGTTACTTGGAATCCACATAAAATCTAACTCCTTATTGGGCTTTAATTATCAAAGTGGACAATTCATCATTTAGCAGCAGGGACTTTTATGCCAGCTTTAACAATAAAACAAACAATTATTCGTCTCACAAGGCTGAATTTTCGATTAATCGAATTCACACTCCATCAAAGATTTTACACCGATGGTAATCTGCATTTTAATACAGGATTAAGGATTAGAATTGACGACGAAATTCATTCCTTATGCATGTAGATACTTGGATAAATTAATTAATAATTATATAAAAGAAATATTGATTATTCAATAAACATATAGATCGGGGAAAAAAATGGCTTCCATAGATAAGTCTTCTCTGGGAGAATTTACAGTTGGAGAGTTTATCAATGATTCTTCTGACATTCTTATCTTCGGAACTATGAGAGGATACGTCTTTTATGTTGATCTTTCAGAGGGATTAAAATCTAAGACTCCGAATCTTATAGGGAATACAAAAATTAAGTTTAAATTAAATTTAAAAAATGAAATTAGAGCGATTGAAAGATTGCAAGACAATCAGTTATTGATCGGATCGAGAAATGGCGGTATTTACATTTTCGATTATAATACAGGCCTCATCAATGAAATTTCAAAAAGGTTGAGTAATGGCCTATGGAGGATATTAGTATTGAACGAGAATGAATTTTTAACATCCGGGAAATATGGAGATTTGAAAAGATGGTATATTGAAGGTGATTTTTGGAAGTTTGAAAATCTTCCCGGTCACAGTGATTCAATATTTTGCTTGGATTTTTTAAACAAACAAACTAAGACATTCATAACAGATGATTTTAGAGGCATAGATTATATTTGGAATTTACCCTCGAAATTGCTCAATAATAATTCAACAGGCAACTTACAACATATATCGCCTTTAGATGAGAATACTTATGCAGCAATCGACTATACTGGAGACATTTTAATTTTTGATAAAGATGATATTAAGCACGTCTACAAAATTAGAAAAATCTTCAAAATGGCAAGTGGCCAAGGCTACGATGTAAAGAAAATTGGAAATAAAATTATATGTGGAACACGAACTCGATGCTTTATTATTGATATAGATTCTCATGAAATCCAAGAAATAAAAAGGTCGTGCAAGAACCTCCTGTCACATAAGGGTAATTACATTGGTATCGCACGCAGTAGTGTATTCTTGGTGAATCTTGACGAAGCAGAACGTAGAGAAAATCAGGAAATTTTTTCGTATTTAAAAATCGGTTTGGTAGGACATACGGGAACGGGTAAATCAAGTCTTTGTAACTACCTATTATATGATGAAATTGGAGATGAGGATTCAACATTTGGTAGAAAAGTTTGGAATCTTCAAAGAATCAGAAACAATGCTCTGGAAGAGGATAAGCAGATTTTATTATATGATGTAGGCGGCCAAGAAACACAACTATTTACATTATATCCTCAAATTGCAGATTCACATGTCATTTTTATATTGTTTAAGCAAACTGCAGTTGATACATTAAAAGTTGCTTTGGCAACAATAAAAGATCTGAAAAAATACACATCGAGTGATTGTAAATATTATCTAATTCAGACCTGGATTGATAATGAACATAATGAGTGTGAAGCATACACTGATAGTAAGTTAATTGAAGAATATGGCATTCAAGATATTCTAAAAGTTTCGCTTAAAACTGGCGAAGGAATCGACGAAATATGGTCAATTATTGAAGATGAATTTACAAGCACACAACTCACAGAAGTTGTCCAATCTATCGAGTTTCAGCGAATCCAGAATTTAATCGAGCTTAGAAGGAATTCAAAACTTCCTTGGATGTCAGTAGAAAACCTAAAAGACGAATACAACGGCCAATATAAAAAAGAAATCCTAAATAGGCATTTAACTTTTATTTTGAAGAATTTAGATTCGCGAGGTGTTATTGATTTTCTCTCCGAAGTTGGTTTAATAATACTCCATGATAGATTATTCAATAAACTAAAATCTGTGTTACCAGAATTTATTGGCAGCCAAAATGGTATGATAAAAAAATTCGACCTAATTGATATGGTAAAGAACTCAGATAGCGTTAAGAGTATTTTATCAAAATCCCCTCATACAGAAAGAAAAGATCTATTTCCGATTTTTTGTGAAAAAATTATAAGAGAGATGATAGATAACAATTTTGCTATTATTTATGAGAATTATAATGATTTGATTATAGTTCCGCGACATTTTAGAGAGAATTTTCCGAGTTTTCCGAGAAAATATGAATCAATTTTTCCAGAAAAGAACGAAGATAGTAAAATATTGACGCTGGATCAAAAATCATTTTCTGAAATGAATTTAACACTGTTTTTATTGAAACTCAAAGGTATGCGTTATTTTCCCTTAATTTTAAGCAAGTCAGAGATGATATTCTCTTATAAGATGAAATTGTTCTATCTTTATGTTACCTTTTCCACTAAAGGTCCCAGGACAAGGAATTATGAATTAACTTTACAATTTGGAAGAGGAGAAAGTCCAGAAAATGTCTTTAGACATATAAAGCACCAGACGATTCTTGAACTTTCTGAGTTTTTTCAAAAGAATGATACAGATGAAGAAGATGATTATGAATATAATGGTTCTGAAGAAGAGGTTGATGATAGTGGAGATGATAATTTAGAAAATGATTCAAGGGTGAGTTTTGAGAATAAGATTCAAAAAAAAAAAGATCTGATTCCTGAGGATTCAGATGAGGACGGCGATTCAACCGTTTTAGACGAACCAGATGGCGATCCGACCGAGACCAATGAGGATTCAGACGAACGAGATGGCGATTCGATCGAGACCAATGAGGATTCAGACGAACGAGATGGCGATTCGACCGAGACCAATGAGGATTTAGACGAACGAGATGGCGATTCGACCGAGGCAGATGAGGACTCTGATGAATTACCTTTGTTTATTGAGGACTCTTCCCAAATAAATTACACAAACCTTGATGAAATGACCTGTTTCATTTCTTATGCATATGATGATAAAAAAGAAGAGAATAATCAATTCGTGGTTAAAGTTGCGGAAGATCTTTTTATAGTTGGTAATATCAAATGTGTATTAGATCGCTGGGAATTAATTGGAGGAAAATCAAATTCACGTTTTATGAAAAAATGTCTTGAAACGGATAAAGTTATCGTTATTTGCGATAAAAAACTCATTTCAAAATTAAAGTCTGATAAGGAATACTGGATTCAATTTGAAACATTTTTAATTGAGCAGAGATTGGGAAAAAATCCTTCCTTAGATGAGGATATTATTCCAGTTCTAAGGCAAGGTGATAAGGAGGACTCAATTCCCCTTGTCCTGGGTGATAAGACTTACGTGGATTTCAGAGTTCCTGAGAATTATGATGAGAACTTGGATAAACTCATAAAATCCCTTCGAGCAATTCCTTACTTAAAACCCCCGTTTTAAGTTTAACTGCATCCCTTATTTAATTTGGATGTTATCGACCGTATCTTATTTTCGAGACCAACTTCTGGATAGATGTTGGGAAGTAATTGTCCGTTACTGTCCCGAAATGCTCGGCGTCGGAGCGGCCATGTACAAATATGGGAACGCGAACGTCGTTGGGGTTGTAAGCATAGTACCTGTCGATGTTGCCAGCATAGTACCTGCCATTATTGGTCTGGCCAGCCGGTACCACGCGAGCAACGCGACTGTGCAGGCGGCCATCAAAGCGGGGTCCAAGTACTGGCAGGAGGTGCTCGACGCCGCGATCGACCTCAAGGGCGCCGGCGGGTCCCGCGCGGGGCGCGTGGTCAATATGGCCGAGGAGTACCTCGTGGTCTCGATTTCGTCCCTGCACCGCGGGGATGGCACGCCCTTCGCGTTCGTCATCACGTCCGACGGGCGGGCCAACCAGCGCGTGCACGGCACCAGGCTCGAGGCGGTGCTGAACCTGCTCGGGCGGGAGCGGTGGGTGCTCAGGACCCTGACCGAGCGGGATGGTGATCTGGAGGCGATCCTGTCCCGGCCGGTCGTGGTCGCCACGGCCAAGCCCTCGCGGCTGCAGCGAAAAACGCCCTTGGACACGAACATAGGTGATACATGATGGAACGAGACAACGAACGGCAGGTGCCGCAGGTCGTGATGCCGGGCATCCTGCGACTGGACGACGGGATCATCGATCTGGTCCTGTCGATAGGGGACAAGCTGAAACGGGGGGGAAGGACCGCCGCCGCCATCGAGTTTACCGGCATTTCATCGGGGAGTTGCAGCAGTTCACCATGGCGCCACTTCGCACTGCCATCGGGGACGAGCTGGCCGCTGCTGCCCTTGCCAGGAAGGGTGAACACTCAGGCTTTTTTCAAAAATGATTGAAAGTGTTGGAGGATTTTTTCCCTTTTGGTCGGTTCCGCGTTATCATCAATCCAGATCATTCCGAGAAATGGACGGGGAGAAAATTATGTGCGGGCGGGCGGAAAGTGAATGCCCGATCTTTTCCAACTTCGTGGCTCCGCCACATTGGGACAAAGACGGATGAGATTAGTATGAGAGCAAAGCAGGCCTAAAGCGCTTTTCTTCCTAGATGGGCGGAAATGGAACCTTTTAATGCATCTGGCGACCATTGTTGAAGAATCAAGAGGGTCAACATGACTTTTCCAGCTTTTCTCGGCATTTTTATAGCCAAATTCATCCGTTTATCGAATTTTATCTTATAAAAGGCGGGTAAGTGAATTTTTCATGACCTCTTCTAACTCTACTAAACACACGCCGGCCGAGCCGGCTCAAGCAGGAACCTTTTTCACCCCTGAATTAAAGCATGTCAAACAAAAGAAGGCTCGACGCTTGAAAATCAAGGGCCCGAATGTCAATCCTCAAGAGCAATCAAGCACCTCCAAGAAGGTCCGTGGTGCTCGCGTCCCGCACGGGCGCGATATCGAGGGAAGGCACGTTAAAATCTCGAAGAAGACCAATGAAAAGACCGGGAAAAAGGACCCGGTCGAGATACCGGAGACGGAGCACAGGGAGGCGCCCGAGGTGGGGCGGAAAAAGATCTTGGACCGCCTGCTCGCCGCCGGCGTCGTGGCGGGATTGGTGGCAATCCTTCGTCTGGTCTTCATGTTTCCCTTCATTGCCGACTTCGTGCAGGCCAACCCAAGCGAGGTGAGGGGCTGGATCTTTGCCAGCATCGCAATTGCTGCCATTGCTGGCATCATCGGCCTGATATACTTGGCCGCTTCAAGGCCGACTAGGTGGCATCTCCTCATCGAGAAATGCCTCGTGATCGCGTGGGCCGTGGTCGGGACCGCCATCGCGCTCGTGGTCCCCCCGTTGTCATCTATACCGAGAGAGCCCATCGTGGGCAGGCTCGTCATCCTGGCGATCGCCCTCACGGGAACCTTTCTCGTGGCACGGACGGCAATATTCACGTTACCAGAATCGCGGAAACGTTACAACAAGACCAGGACGATGCCCTCGGGTGCCAGAAGATCCAAGACGTGGCCTTCGGTCTGGCACCACGGCCAGCCGAACGCGGGGCACGCGGACATGAAGAACGCGCACCGCCTCGCCATCAAGTCGGCAAGACTTCCTTACCTGAAGACCCACGAGGCAGCGAAGCGCGCGTTCACGATCGCGGTGGCCATCGCGCTGGCCTGCGCGTTCGTGGCCGTGGTGCCGGGCCTTTTCCCTGCCCCGCCAGCCAAGGGCAGCGTCTCGCTCGGCACCTCGAACATCATCCCCCTTACCGCCGCCGGCTCTCCCGCCGTGCCGTCCATCCAAGCAAACTACAACGGGCCAATCTGGATCAACGGGAGCACTGCCTTGGCCACGTTCGAATCCGGCGGCCGCGCCACGGTCGGCGAGCTCAACGTGATGCCTGGTAACGGCATTTGCGTCGGCATTATCAACGTCACCCGATCGAGCTCGTCACCCTTGCAGATACAAAACATCTCGATCGTCGCGCCCTTGGCCATGAACGGCACCGGCATCCAGCTCGTCAACGTGACGAACGCCGTCATCACGGGATGCTTGCTGGCGGATGAGAGGGTGGGTATCCTCCTCGATGACTGCCACGACATCAACATTACCGATAACAACCTGAGCTGCACGGTCACGAACCTGGCCATGCAGGACAATTGCAGCGAGATCACCATCCAGGGGAACGAGTTCAGCAACCAGCTCGGCATCGAAGCAGGGTTCGCGCCGGGCGAGGTCAACGCCACGTTCTCGCAGCTCACGAACGACAGCTCGTGCACGGGTATCGTGCTCGGCGGGACGGGAGCAGGCGAGGGCAACTACTGGAGCGACTATTATGTCTCTAACCCAGCGGCCACCAGCTCGGGCGAGGTCTGGGACAAAGCCTATTGCATAAGCGGCTTGCAAGATGCACACTCCGCGGTGAACCCATTCCAAGGGAACACGACCGGCGTGAAACCGATCATCACGGGACCGGTCGCAAACAACACGGCCCCGCTGGTCGGTGACCCGATCGAGTTCTGGTTCAACGTGTCAGTGCCGACTGACGTCGACGTGAACCTGTCGCACTGGTGCTTCGGCGACGGCTCGCAGAACGACACCATCTCGGACGACTGTGTTCACGCGTTCCTCCAGCCCGGCGCCTACCACGTCCAGCTCGTGATCACGGACGTGGATAAACTCTCGTCGACCGCAAACGTAACGGTCACCGTCGCCCCGGCGGCCGCGTCGAGCAGGCCAGGGCCGGTTTTCGCCATCTTCGTGCTCGCCATGCTGGTCGCCCTCGCCGGCGTCCAGGCCAAGACCGCCCGGCCTTGCAAGAAGAAATGGATCAGCATGGTCGCGGCCGCGGGCATCATCGCGGTGTTCGGCGCGCAGCTCATGGCGTCCGTCGAGGGCTGTAGCCCGCTCCAACCACAGGCCCAATCATACTTGCTCAAGGTCTATCCCGCATCCGGGAGCATCTTCTGCCTCCTCGGCAGCGCCATCGTGAAGTTCAACGCGACGAAGTCCGGGCCGGGCGTCTTGTTTGCCTCGGAGGGCAACAAGATCCTGTACCAGATGGATATTAACATCCTGAACGGCCCGAACACTGCCAAGTTCCTTATCGACCCCACGAAAGGCTTTTACGCCCCCGGCAACATTTTCATCGCGGTCCGGGCGGTCATCACCACGGACGTTTGCGGGCTCACCCTTTGCACGGGCCTCGGCAACAGCTACGCGTGCAACATCAGCGTGCAAAGGGCCGAGGCCAGCATCCTGTTCTCGGTGCATCCCCTGAAGCAGTACAATTTCGGCCAAGGCACTTATTATTTCACCTTCTCGATCGCCGGGACCGTCGTGGATGTCAACAATGACAGCATTGGCTGCCGGCACGTTGCCATCTACCTCCTGAACGCGTCGATCGGGAAGGACCAGCTCGTCGCGAACACGACGTCCGACTGCGCGGGCCAGTTCTCGTACACGATGGTGATGCCCGCCGTGCTTCAGAACAACTTGCTGTTCACCTGCCAAGCGACCGGGGACAGCATCTACCAGGCAGCCACGGGCCAGCAGAGCGTTGATTTTAACGATATCCTCGATCAGTTTGATTTGCCGAGCGCCACGGCCCTACCCGCCCCGCCGAACGATCCCATGCCGGGCTCCGGGGCCGTCGAGTCGAATATGCTGAACCGCACGTTCATTTGGGGGTACGGCGTGAGCGGGGACGACTTCCAAGGTTGGAGTTACACGCCAGTCAGCGGGGTCCCAGCCACGGTGCAGGTCATTAACGCGTCCATGGAGATGGGCCTGCCCTCGGTCTATCCGAGCGGCACTGGTTCCGGGACCGGCTATTTCACCTCCCCGGGATTGTACCTCCACAGCAACAACATCACGTCGGGATATATCGCCGTGTGCTTCCGCACATATCAATTTCTGCCCCGCGGCGGGGCCGCCGCGATCGATCCGGCAGGGAACGCGTTCGTGATCTGGTTGCAGGTCCTGGGCCCGTCGGGGCAGGTCGTGTACCATGCCTCGCTCGCCAATACCTCGTGGACGTACTGGCAGACGATTACCCTCTCGAACTTGGTGCCCGCGTTCACGGAACCGGGCTATTACTCGATCAGGTTGTGGGCGACCATCACGCCGGGTAGTAGGCAGGGCTGGGCCAGCCCATCGACGATGTACTCGGTCTTGTTCAGCTGGCTGTCGATCAAGCTTAACTACACGGCCTGTTCGGTGACGGACTTTTCCGAGGGCGGGGCATCGTTCAGCAATTTCGGGTACGGCCAAGGAACCGCTGCGTTAAGTGGTGCCGATCTTTCGACGGGCACGTCCGAGGTGCTTTGCAACGTGCCGGTCGCCGGCATCGCCGGGCCTCAGGTCGCGGGAACCATTGCCTCGCCCGTTTCCTGCGCGGCGGCCATAGGCGTCCAGAACGATCCTGACTTCAATCAGACCTTTGAGAATAACAATAACTCGTATATCCTTGGTACGGAACAGGGTTACGCGTGGGCATCAGGCACGGGTGCGAATTACTCTGCCCCCGGAAGCGTTTCCGGTGCCTCGGTGACGTGGGGCGCGAACCAGCGTGCTGCCGAGCTGCAGGTCATGGCTGGTAGCGGCTGTTCCCTCGCCTCGGCCGCGACGCCCATCTGGGCCGCGCTCGATGCCCCGTTCGTCGTCCCGTTAATGGCCGACCGGACTGCCTCCTCCATCGGGCTCTCCTTCTCGGCCAACGCGACCCTGTGGGGGTGCCTCGGCAAGGGCGACTCCTGTTCGCTGCTCGCCATCGTGCAGACGGCCAATTCATCCCATATTTACACGTATGGCATCTCGAAGGCGGGGCGCGTCGCCTCCGGCCCGGTCGACATCAGCGGAACGGTCAAGGCGGGGCAAATGGCACGCGTGTTGTTCGTGCTGGTCATCTCCGCCAAGTCGGGCGTGACCGCGGACGCGTTCGTGTCCGGCATACGGATATATGCCACCGAGACTGATTCCGTGATCGCGTTCGCGGCCTCCAGCCGCACGCCAAACCTATCGCCAGCAAATGCCGAGACCCCCCTGGCGAGCGGGTACATCCCCGTGATGCTTAATTCCGCGGGTTCTCAGCCCCTCGATATCATGTTCGTCCAGGACCGCACGGTCGCCGGCGGCATGGCAGATGCGATGGCCTCCCTCGTGCTGGGCGTGTCGTTCCTCGATGCCACGGGCGCGACCATCTCGACATCGCCTGTCTACGATGGAGTCATGGTCCAAGGCGCGAGCACGAGCAAGTCCATCACGATTCCGGCGAACGCCATGGAAGCTCGCATCCAGGTCGCCATCCGCTTCCCCCAGCAAGCCGCTGGGTCGGGCGCCGCGGGCGACGTCTACACGGTCCTGATCACCGCGCTGTCAGCCGCGGGCGCCAGCCTGCTCAACAACTCCCTCGTCCTCGTTCCTAGCACGATGGGAGGCGCTGCAGGCGTTACCTCCCAAGGCGAGGCCGCGGTGGAGGCCATTCCAAGCCGGTCGAGCGCCCGCCTGCAATCGTTCAACGCCACGCTCGAGACGCCCATCGACCTGCCCGTCTCTCTCGTCACTGGCAACGTCGCGGCCAACATCTCGATCCAGTATGCGAGCATCATCTCGGCCGCGTGCAAGCTAACGTCCGCAACGGCGGGCTGGGCCTCGGCGGAGATCGAGATGGTCGCGCTCGCCTCCTATGCCGGTTACACACAGGTCGTGACGACGTATCCCATCGCCACCATGAGCGCGTTTAACGTGGCCCAGAACAACGCGTCCGCCCGGACGCCCGCGTCGTTCGACTTATCGAGCCTGATCGGGTTCGACCGCGACCGGGGCGCCTTGACCGGGCTCCAGATCGAGTTCATGGTGCTCGCCAACGTTTCCAGCACGGCGATCAAGTACGTCACGATCGTGCTGAAGGACGTGTGCCTGAGCGTCGTGACCCGGAGCCCGAGCTTGTCTTTCGTCAATCCCGTTTCAAACGCGCTGCTGCGGGGGAACGAGACGGTCGTGGTCGAGACCACGGCCGACTGCGTTGCCATGCGGTTCCAGTACAGCCTCGACAACGGGACCCACTGGACCCTCATCGCGACCAATGCCAGCCAGTGCCTCGAGCAGGACGAGTGGAGCGCGACGTGGAGCACCGGCTCTATCGACCAAGCCTCGAACGTCATCCTGCAGGCGCGGACCTATACGACCGATGGCCTCGCTGCCATAGCCGCGATCCGCGTAAACGTTGACAACAACGTTCCAAAGCCTGTCTTCACGAACCTCGAGAATAGCTCGTTCGTGATGGATGAGCAGAACGTGTCCATCTCTTCAGATCCAGACACGAGCAACGTCGCGTGCGAGATGGTCGATAGTGGTAGTGCGTGGACCTCCCCCGTCGTGCTGTACAACAGCTCGTGTGCCCCGTGGCAATTCTTGCTCGATGAGGGCATCACGGGCGAGGGCACCTTCGATTTGCGCGCGATCGCCACCACGAAGGCAGGAAACGTCGGGGTGACATACTTAAGCGGGATAAAGGTCGCAGCCTCGGCCTGCCGCATCACGACGCCCGCGAATGGCTCGTACAATGACGGCCAGTTTACGGTTGGCTTCAGCCATGGCACTTTCGTGCAGAGTATCTCGCTCTACGTCTGGTTCGGGCCGGAGAACCCTGAAAGTGACATCACGACGCTCCCATACGGATTTTTCGAGAACATCACTGCCTCTGCGAACGACTCGCTCTCGTACACCCCGGCCATGCTCGGGTCCGTCGTCGACGCGTGGGTGGTCGTCAAGGCCGACTTCCACTTTCCCTCGCACGCGGTTGTCTCGTATGACTACTTCAAGGTAGACACGATCCTGCCCGCGCCAACCATCAGCTTCGCCGCCGGGTCCCTCCCCGTTGATGGGCGCTTCGATGCGCCACGGCTCTTAAACTTCACGCTCGGCCGGAACGACGGCGGCGAGAACGCCACGTACACGCTTTATGAATGGTTGTCGTGTCCCGGGACGCTCGTGGCCACGGAGGGCCTCGGCACGGGCTACAACGAGACCTTCTCGATCGACGGGCATTTCCTCGACGGCCTCTACGATTTCGCCGTGATCGCGACCGATCCATTCGGCCACGTGGAGTGGAGCAACAATATAACGGGCGTCTACATCAACTGGGAGGCCCCGAGACTCTCGATCATTTCCCCTGTGAACGGCATGGCAATAAACCCGAACGTTACGGCGGGGACCGTGAACGTGCCCGTCGTGCTCCAGACGCCGGATTATGACCTGAAATGGACGACATTCAGGGCCACGTGGCGGGCCTGCACTGAGGGCACGTGGTCCGCATGGGAGCCCTTCACGTCCGTGATGTCAAACGCCGACCCGAACGCACCGTCGTTCACCATCCCCCTGAACGCGGCCCTCGCCAGCCCCGCGTCAACGATCCAGTTCTGGGTCGCTTGCCAGGACCTCGCCGGCTCGTGGGGCAACGTGTCGGGCACGTTCCTGTTCACCAATTCCTCGGACACCATCCCGCCGGAGATCTCCATCCTTTCGCCCTCCCGGTACGGAGTATCAAGCTACAACGTACCCATCTCGGCCCAGGCAACGGATAACGCGAACATCTCGCGCGTGGAATTCTTCATCGATGGCATCCTGGAGGCCACCCTTGGTTGTAATGCAAGCAACGTTTACTCCATCCAGACCGCGGCGCTCGGCCTCGACCTGCTCCCCGGCAAGTATACCCTCACCGCGAGGGCCATCGACACGTCAGGCCTGACCAAGGACGCCTCGTGCACGTTCGTCGTGGGCGACGTGTCCACTAGCGGCATCGCCAATGACGGGTATTACATGTCCAACGGCCCCAATAGCACGCTCCCCATCAACGTCACGTCCACCGTGACGGACCTGTCATCGCTCGACGTGGTCGTCTGGACCAACGCGACCGGGACGTGGACGCGGCAGGCATCGTTCCCCGCGGCCACCATGACCGGCACCTGCCAGGTGATGCTCTCGAGCATGACCTCGGGCGCGTGGGGTATTTCCTTGGAAGGGGACCAGTGGGGCACGGGCCAGCTCTTGTCGTGGGGCATGAACGGCAAGGTGCCTGGCATCACGTTCATCGTCGATAATACATTACCGCATGACCTCGACATAACAAATCTTGCCAACAATTCGTGGTTGGCAGCTGAGGAGCATTACTTGACGTTTTCGGCCTCCTGCGACGTGCCAATCGAATCGTACACTTTATTCGTGGACGGGAACTTCTACCGTCCGGTGCACTACCCCGCGACGGGCATAACCCTCGACACCGGCTTCTTCGGGGCGAGCGGCGCGCACGTGCTCACTCTCGTCGCCAACTCGTCGTCCGGCGAGGCCGCGAATGCATCGTGGATCGTCTACGTGGACACCAGCGCCCCGATCATCTCGGCAACAGGGAGCCCGGTTGTCAATGGAACGATCATGACCCGCGACACCTGCACGATCCAGGTGCAGGCGACGGAAAACGCGTCATGGATCGTTGGCGCGCAAATCAAGATCGACGGGGTGCTAGTTAATAGCAAGAGCTTCGCAGACTTGCCATCAATATCGTGGACCGTTCCCATGAACCTGACCGGGCTCGGCATCGCGCCGGGTGCCCACGTCATCACGGTCTTCGTCTCGGGCGAGGGCGGGACCTCGAGAACCACGATCCTCTTGATCCTCGCCGTCACCCCGCCAGCGGTCCAGTTCCTGTTCCCGACCGCCGGGACCGCCATCACGGCCGCGACCTTATCCGTGACGGTCAACGCGACTGGCACGGGCACGAGCGTGGCGGGGATCGACATCTGGCTCGGCAATCCAAACGCGACGGCTTCCGTTGAACTCGGAGCGTGCACGCAGGACGTGAACGGCACGTGGACGCTGTCCTGCCCGAACCCGGCCTCGGGAACCGGCGTCGAGCTGTATGCCATGGCCGTGGACGAGGCGGGTAACGAGATCGACGTGGCCTCGGGCCCGATCTCCCTCCTGTCGCCCCTGTCCCTGTTGTGCAATATGTCAATGGCCGAGATTTATGGAAGTCCCGAGATCACCTCCGGGGTACTCTCGGGCTCGAACATCACGGCCCCGTTACAGGTGAGCATGTATTACGCCAATTACAACGCCACCTCGGCAGGATCGGAATGGATCTACGTGGGGTCGTCGAGTGCGATCTCGCTCGTGAACGGCGGAAGCTGGTCTATCGCGTGGAATACCAACGTGTTTGCCACCGGTGCCAATTCTGCCGGCTACGTTCTCGTCAATGTCGGCCTGTATAACGGGTATGGAGACATGGATATGCCAAATATCGGCATTGCCGGCAAATTCGACGGCACGGGCAATCCCATCTACTTCGTGATCGGCCAAGGCGCCGGCGCTCATTACCTTTCCTATTACCAGCAGGTCGAGGCGGGGGCCGGCGAGTGGGCACAAACAACGATTACTTCGAATTACAGCTCCAGTGCCGCCGAGGCCGTGGTCGCGGCGAATTGCTCGGGCACCGGCTACAATGACCTGATCGTGGCCACCGGGCAGGAGATCCTCGGGGTGCAGTGGACCGGGGCCGCGTGGCAGTTGGTGACGCTCGCCACCATGGCGGGCATTACTTCCATGGCTTACGACCGGGCGGGCGGTATGCTGTACGTCGGCGTCAACGCGACCGTGTTGGAATACCACGTGACGTCGCTCTCGGCCTCGTGCTTCGTCGCTCCGGAGGCCAGCGTCGCCGCTCCGGGCGCGGTGGTGTCGGTCGACTGCGCCCCGCTCGAAACCCTGCCCGGGCAGGAGGTCGTTTGCTTCCTTGCCACTAACCAGCAGATCGAGTACTTCGGGAGCAACGACGTGCTGCACGCGATCGATTCCCAGCTGTCGGGCGTGAGTTGCCTCCGCGCGGGCACGATCCAAGCCGGGAGCGTATTGACCAGCGTCGTGGCCGCCGTGGATGTTGGCGGCGGGCGCTCGGTCGTCGTGGCCTACCAGAACACGGGCACGGCCGACCAGCCAGCGTGGATCGCCCGGTTGGTGAGCTGGACCGAAGCAGTTAAATTCGCCTCGCTGGACATTTCCACGGGCTTGGCGGCCAACGTGAACCCCAACATCCTGATCGCGAGCGATCAAAACGTCACGGATGCATCGCTCGCCTCCGGACTGAACCACGATCTCATCGCGAACATGGTCGCCACGAACAACCCGCTTTCCGGGGTGGTGAACGGCACCTATGACACGTACTTCGTCGAGAGCATCGGGAAGGCCGGCCAGCCCACCGTGGATTACTCTGACTACGAGGACTACAGCACCACGTCGTTCTCGAACGGGCCAGCATCCAGCGCGTCGATAAACGCAGCTGGCACGATGATCCCGACCGCGAGTGGCCCGCCGTCGGCCACGTACCCGACGTCCACGCTCGACCCGCTCGGTTACCCGCAATTCTCGTCGTCGATGCGGGAGGGCACGGCCGTGGTCTACAATTTGGCCCACGACCAATATCCCGGAAGCGGGAGCGCGTCTTGCGGTCCCGTCACCGAAGGAATCCAGGATGTCACCCCGGGTGATTCGGTCCTGTACGACGGAAACCAAGCCACTGGCGTGAGCAACTCGTCAAGCACCATCGTGAACCTTCTCCCCGTGTATTCCCCCCCATCGGGCGATCCCACTCCCACCTATGGTAGCACTCTATCGACCGTGAAGGTCAACCAGAACGTGACGGGGTTCCAATACTCAGGCCAACCATACGACTCCATCCCGACGGATATCGGAGGTGGGACCGTGGATGCGGGAAAGGCAATCGGCGGTTCGACTGGCTCGTGGAACGACGTCGCGGTGGTCGGTGGCGTAGGCACGTCGTCTTACAGCTCTGCCACGGCCACCCTGAACATGGGCCTGAACCGGATCGACGTGGCAAACGACCTCCCCGCCACCGGATCGTTCTCGGTCGCGCTGACTGTGCGTGCCTTCGCACTGCTCGAGATTAACTACACGGAGCAGGGTAAGAACGAGAATGATATATTGTGGAATACAAATCATTTTACCATCTACTATCTCTGGCCCTTGGAAGTTGCCGTTCCTGGACCACCTTATTATTACGATGAGACCGCCATGGGCGGCTTTGCAGGGCTCACGACTTCCTACCAGAACGGTGCATGGTACAACTCGGAGTGCAGCAAATGCGTTGATCTAGGTTACGTACTAACATCGCCCGCCAGCAGTGATTTCAATTCCTCGTGCTACGGCGGAACGTACACGTGCAACTTCGATTCCGTGGCCGATTTCAAGAATTGGATAGCGAATAGCAACGGGCGTGGGGGGGCTGATATCGATTTGGATGCCTATGCGAGTGCGTCTCAACTGACAGCGGGCGGGATTCTCCCGGCCGGCGGGACTGGAACCTACCCGTCCGGTACCATTAACATTCCCGAGGAACAAAAATCCAGCGGTACAAACTGGCATTATGTGACCTACACCGGCATGGGATACTATGATGAGATATGGTCATTCTCGATGAACCCGATGGCCATCATCGTCGACGACGCGTGCATCACCATCTCGGGCAACAGCAGCTCCTACCAGACCCTCGACGGGTGGCACGGATCGACATCCGCGATCTCCAACATAACGACCACCTCGCCGGCCATCAGCTTGAACCTCACCCAGAACAGCATCCTGAACCCGACGGGTGCCTTGAACGCGGACCTTTCAGAGTTGCTCGGGGAGGAAAGCCTGCACCTCCAAGCCGCGGCCGTCTTGTCCGGTACAATGAGCGTCGGCGCGGTGAGCGCGGACGCCCCATCCGGTCAAGATCTCGCTTATCCATGGACCTCCTATCCTGTCTCGGTTTCGGATGTGGCCTTCGGGTCGAGCTACGTGCAGACCTTCCCCTGCCAAGATAACGCGTATGCGGGACCACCATATGGAGTTCATTACCACACAAGTGGTTGGCGCTATGATTACAACATCGGACAGCTGAAAGTCTCCACGGTCGAGCCCGGCTTTGACGTACTCACGCAGCTGCACGGGGGCTCCCAATACGAGTCGCTAGCGGCGTGGGGCAAGCACCATAATCTCGACCCTGGCTGGTACTCATTGGCCGCCGTGCCCACGGTCCAAGCGAACACGTTTGCCATCAACGTCTCGATAAACACACCTTACCTGAAAACGATACCGGCAGGAGGCGGGGATACCATGCTGGGCGTATTCGATTCAAATTTCACGACCTCGAACATCCTGACGCTAAAGGTACAGGCCGTGGAAAACTTGAGTATCTACGACCCGATGTCTGTTTATTCATATGAAAACCCTCTTGGATATAGTTGGGTTGCCAAGAAGGATCCGGCCCTCAACTTCCACAGCGTGGCCCGGGTCAGCATGGCCATCTTCCTGCCCGAATTGCTGAGCTACACGACCATTCCCGCGCAGCAGCAGCTCAGCAACGGGCTGGGCCCGACCGTGAGCTCGATGACCATGACCTTCCCGAACAACTTCACGGCGGGCATCGACACGGGCATCGACGGCCTGAACTTCAGCGCCCCCGTTGCCCCTCTCGTCACCAGCTACGCGTACACGTCGCCTAATGGCCAAAGCTCGGTCCCGACATCGTGGTACCGGGGATTCGGGACTGGCCCCGAATTCTATGCCCTGAATGGCTCCCTCAAGAAAGGTTACGCGTTTTACATCGGAAAATCAGGCGATGGTTGGACGGCTAATTCTTCTACCAATTTGACGTCCTACACTCTAACTTCTGCAAGTTGGATAACGCCTCCGGCCATGTTTGGCGTGGATTACACCGCCTCCGCGGAGGTGTACAATTACACGTCGGGGAACTGGGTTCCATATTCCACGTGGCTCTTGCCGGGAGCCCCGTACGGCCGGCCCACCTCGCTTCCCAAGTTACCCTATTACAATATTAGCACAAACACGGGCCAGATCTCGTTCAACGGCCCGCCAACCATCACCGGGAGCGCCTACACCGGCTTCGGGCTCGTCGGGTTCAGCCTGTCCAAGGCCCAAGTCGCCAGCCTCGGCCTTCTCGCGGGATCCACGGGCCGGGCATTCAAGGTCAAGCTGGACGTCACAATCAACTGGGCCGACTCGTCGACCTATGACGTGTTTGACTCGTTCACCAACATGACCAGCCTGAAACGCGCGAACGTGACCATCGCGGCGCCGGCATTGACGTGGGACCTCCATGGTCCTCCCAAGCCGGTGATCGTGTCGGGCACATCGAGCGGCGAGGTCGACTACATCCTCCCGCAATCCCAAGCCGACCTGAGCCTGGCCCAGCAAACGAGCACGACCATCACGAAGCAATATTACGATTTTGCCAACAATCCCGGGGACCGGAACGGCTTCGTCACGGGCAACGACGTGCAGTTCAACACGTCGGTCGCCAACCCATCCGGATCCATCTTCGACGACGCCCAGGCCACGTGCAGCGGCGCGACCATCTACCCCGGGAGGATCGCGGGCAGCGGCGGGTGGATCCGCTCCGAGGTGGCCGGCATCGACCCCGTGACGACTGATACCCTCCAGAGCGTATCCCAGCAGGTGCAGGGCACCGGCTCGGCGTCGGTCGTCGCCGAGCTCTTCGCGCCGTGGCCGGCAACCATCTCCGGGACCGTCTATTACTCGACCAGTTCCGTCACCGACGCCACCCAGGCATTCACCAACGTCGCCATCGGGAATGGCCTCATCTACTTGAACTTCAGCGTCATCCCGCAAGCAAGCAACTCGTTCGACTTGATCGGCGCTTCTGAAACGCTCGCGCAGGAACAGGCGGGCACCGGCACGCAACTTTTCTCACCGATAGGCGCCGCGGGCACGCATCACTTCCCCACGATCATTATTGACGGGCTCGAGATTGCGAACGCGGGCACCGGGAAGAATGCGTCGCCCGTGACCGTGCAAAAACTGTGGCGGTCGTGGGCGCCCGTGTCCAAGTCGAAGCTGGACGCGGGCCTGTTCACGACGGAGTCGCCGGTGACGATCACGCCGACCATCTCATTCACCGGGTTGAACTTGGACAGCTTCTCGTCGGGCAGCTTCTGCATGACCGTGCGGGACGCCGAGCGCGGGACCACCATCGCGCTCGACAGCACATGCATCCCGGCCGTGGCGGGCCTGAGTGTCGCGGGTGGCTCGATCCAGGCGAGCGTGGCGGCATTGAAGGCCCTCCAAGTCGCCGGTTCCAGCGACGTTACCCTGAACATCACGATCCCCGCGAACCAGCTCGCCCTCGGCAAAGGCACGTGGCTGCCAATAAATGGGTACGCGAACGACCTCGCGCGCCGGTTTGTCGTGCAAGTGGCCACCGTGGCGGGCGCGCCCCTGCTCTGGAATGGATCGGCCGCCATCCCATCGGCCAGCAACATTTCCGTGTCATGCGACCACGTGAGCACCGGGATCACCTACTGCACGGGGTCAGCATACGGCTCGACGGACCGCGCGTCGGTCCAGCAGCCCATCACGTTCGACCTTGTCGCACCGCAAACTGCCATTGATAACGCGTCCGCGCTGGTGTTCGGCATCACGTCGTCGTTCGACACGAGCTCGTGGACGCTGCCGACGCCTTACGTCACGCCCGCGGGGATGGTCCTGAACAACCACGTGCCGCAGGCCACGGCCCCCTATTCTGCCATGACAATATCGGATAACCCGAACGGGGCCGTGGTGCAGGTGTTCTCGCCCCAGCGGGTCATGTTCGACACACTGACTCTCTGGGTCGTGGGATCGGCAACGGGGCCGGTGCCATCGGCCATCACCGCCTCGATCTACCGGATTGGGAGCCCGTTCAACGAGAACCGCTCCACGTGGGGGGCTCCCGTCGCGACGACGCAGGGGAACATGGCGAACTTCCCGGACACGAGCGCCCCCGCTCCCTTCTCGTTCACGTTTGATATGACCAGCATCAGCAACCAAATCGCCAGCGATGTCGTCAACAACGTTTCCTACGCGTTCGTCATCCAGCCCGTCGGCGCGGGCATCACGGTGCTCACCAACACCGGCGCCTATTCTGCGGGCCGCGTGGAATGGTACGAAAACGGCGCGTGGGGAACCGGCCCGAAGGGAACGAACCTCGACTTCACGCTCTCCCAGGACGGTCGCATCAGCCTCCGCGGCGACAACGGTTATGCATCGCTGTTTCAGTTCCTGTCGGCGAACGCGGGCGGTACCGAGAGCCTGTTCCAGGTTTACGACTACGCGACGAATAGCTGGGTCAACACGTGGACGGTGCCAAAGATTAGCGTGTTGAACGATTCGCTGTGGTCCTATTTCGGTATTAACAGGGGTGATCTCAATGTGTCCTTCCAATTCATCTTTTATCCCGATTTGACTGGCGGCCAGGTCCAGATCGGCGACCTATTCGGACCCGGAGGGACGATCACGTGCCGCCTGACTATGGATTTTGGAGACTTGTTCACGAACTCGAGCATCGATGTGCAGTCATTCTTCACGACCAGCGAGGCCAACGTGACTATGTGGACCAAAGCACAGGCCTCCGTTCAGCAGGTGCTCGAGCCTTCCACGCCGTTCTCGGTGTGCATCAACCCGAGCCACCCGCTCCAGTCTATCCAAGACCTCGATGACGTGGCCTTCTCGTTTGCCGGCGGCGACACGTTCCAGTTTATCGACAGCCTCGGCCAGCCCCTTTCCGCCCCGTTCACCATGTCTCCCGGCACGGCGGTCTACGCGCCGAACGGGGAACAGATGGCCATCTTCGGCTACAGCAGGTGGGTCGAGCTGTACGATCCCGCGACCGGGCAGTGGGTCTCGCTCGCCAGCTTCGACGACGTGGCAGACTTCAAGGCCGACATCCAGCAGCTCGCCACCATGGCGGCCAACGGCTCGTTCTACCTCCAAGGCCGGATCGTGGCCCAATTCACGGTCTCCAACTGCCGTGCTGCACCCGTGACCGTCAACTGGACGGCGGCAGGCCTCTCTGCCGACGTCTACACGAGCACGTGGAACTCGTCGCTCGTGGCCGACACGCCGGGCGTGGCGCACGTGCAGGTCAATGACGTTGACGGCATCAACGGGACCAACGACGTCGTGCTCGGGTCGGGGCTTTACGCCCGCAACCAGGTGAACGAGAACGCGTTCCGGGTGAAGTTCGTCGTGCACGCCTACGATCCCCTCTGGAACACGACGGTCTACACCGGGCCGAATTCGAGCGTCGTTTCCTACGAGGGCATCATGAGCAACGCGATCCAGGACATCTACGTTGCGACTGGCGCCCCCGACCTGGTCTTCGTCACCAACCAATCCGCTATCGATGCAAACGGCATCGAGGAGGCGGGCGGCACCATTCCGCTGATCGTGACGGCAATGCAGCCTCACATCGTGTCAGTCTCCTTCTCGTACCGGCCTGCCAACAGCACCAACGGGGCATGGACGGCGATCGGGACCACGGTCACGCGGCTCGGTCAGGCGTACGCGGTATCATGGCCCACGAACGGGTCGGTGCCGGACGGGGAATACCACGTGATGGCCACGGCGATTGATAGCGCAAATCGCACTGGCTTCGTTGTAAAAACTATCATTGTAGACAATACCGTGCCCCAGTTGCAGGCTTTCATCAATCCCACGTTCTACGATAACACGACCGGCGAGATTTCCAAATCTGGATTCATCGAGGCGCGTGTGGATGACAACTACACGGTGTCGAAGCTGGTCGCCACGATCTACACGGGCAACGGCACGGACCTGATCTCGTCCACGACCTACACCAATCCTGCGAACACCATCCCGTGGAATGCTGGCTCGACCGGCGTCGTCCTCGGTGCGGTCCAGTTCGACGCGTCGGGAACGACGCCGTATATCGAGCTCTACAACGTGCGGCCCCAGCCGGTGAGCGTCGGCGGTTGGTTGGTGCACGCGACGGCCAACGGCATCACGACGGCAGATTTCATGTTCCCTGCGGGCACCACCATTCCCTCGCAAGGATGCGTGGCGTTCAACGATACGGGCCTGTCCGCCCTCACGATCACGACGGGCAGCGAGCTCGCGATGGCGAGCGGCATCGCCGTGGTGCTGGAAACCGCCAGCGGTCAAGCCGTTGACTGTCTCTACGCGAACAACTACACAGGTGCCCCCGCCGGGTGCGTGTTCCCCGGGGCACAACCGATTCTCGAGTATAACTACGGTTGCTTCGGCCAGTTGCTTGTGACATCGGTGCTCGACGTGCAGCGCAACAGGACCGGCTGGCAGGCCATGCCCGGCCTGTCCCCCGCGTCGTGGTTCGGGACCATGAACCCGGCGTTCTGCGCGGGCGTGCCCGTGCTGCTCGACCAAGCATGGGCAAACGCGGTCAACAACAGCATCCAAGTGGATCTGGCTGCCTACGACCTCGCCGGGAACGTGCAGGAGAGCAACGTCTCTGTGCAATTGAACGAGACCCTCACCATCTGCATCTCCCCGCAAGACTACGTGGCTTCGTCTGGCAAGCTCGCTGGCGGGAGCGAATCATTTCCATCGTTCCCCGTGACGTGGGTTCCTGGATCGTCCTTCTCGATGGACGTGTACATTGACTCCGCGGTTAGCAACCCGCTCGTCAGTGTCGAGGAACGCTATTCAAATGGAAACTTTTGCGCTAGTCTGTTTGCCATTCAAGTACTCGGGACGAGTGGCTTGATGATATACACGCCATGGTCCACGCTCCAACAGGCCCTGACCTACGACACGTGGCATTCCATCTCCTTCGTGTTTGACTCGAACCCGCTTGCGCACTTCGTGATCGATGGCAAAGCATCACCCGTCATTGATTTCTCGACGGCACCGCCGACCGTCCGCCCTGCATGCCCGTACATCGGATTTGTTTCAACCGGCGAAGTTTATTTCAACAACATCGCGTATCATTCACTGCCGGGGCCGGGTGGCGCGTCCGGGACGAACTCGACCATCTCGTTCGACAACTACGCGCTCGGATCGGCCGTGGTCGTGAATCCACGGCATGTTGGGCATGATCAACCATGCCGCTTTATCGTCGATGGCAGAACCGGTTTCGTCAACACGATGGAATCGTATGGCAGCACGATCCAGTGCGCGATCGTGGACATGTTCGGTATGCCCGTTGCCAACGAGTCGGTCCAGATGGACATCGGCGGGAATTTGTACCAGAGCACCATGTCGGACGCCAACGGCATCGCCACGTTCGTGCTGGATTCTGAGGACTCATTCTCGCCAAACCTCTACGACGCGGGGGCCTGCACGTCGAATGGCATGACCGGCGAGATCCCGCTCGATAACTTCCAGTTCCACGACATCCAAGCGGGCACCACGCGGTCGATCACGACCGAAATCCTGACCAAGCCGTTCAGCATCGACACGAACCTCGGAAACCAGTTCACCGTGAACGTGCCCGTGTCCGGCACCCTGCCCGCGGTGGGCAATGCCAGCAATTACAACGGGATCATGTTCGAATTATTGCTCCCTGCGGCTTTCAACGATTACTACCAAGCCTGCACATACCAGAGCTTCACGTTCACGTTCACCACGGCCAGCGGCGCAACGTTCCCGGTCGTGGAGAGCCAGCAGCGGTTGTACGATTGTTTCCTGCCCGACCAGCACCCCGAATCGCAGCCGTTCACGATCGACGGCCTGCAGTACCAGCGCGTGAAGATCTCCATGCCCCTCGAACAGATCGCCCTGTCCAACACGAGCGCTGCGTTCGACATGAACAACGTCACCAGCATCTCGATCACGGGCGTTGACTATCAATGGTGGGTCGGGGACATCCAGTCCTATCTGGACCAAGGTCTTTACCCCGAGCAGGCCTTTGGCATCATCGGCATTAGTCTGGTTAAATGGATCGGCGGCGCGTCGTGGTCCACCAGGCAATTCCAAGCCGCGTCCCCGTGGCTGAACACCACGTTCTCCGCGGGAAACACCGCCAGCGCGGCCCTGATCGACCTGCAGCCGCTCGCGACGAGCATGAACGCCACGAGCATCGATGACACGCCGGTCATGGGCGATTTCCTGTCGGTCGGCTCGCTCCGCCTGTCGGCCCCGAGCATTCCAGACCTCTCCACGATCACTTCGCTCTCCTGCCTGCCGCTGGATTACGTCACGGTCCTGCAGGGTAGCAGCAACGCGTCGATCGTCCTCGGGCCCGTGATGGGAACCCCGACATCGGCGCAGTTCCAGTGGTACGCCGCGGGCGGCACTTACACCAACGTGCGCCTTTGGTACAGCGGGAACGTGTTCTTCTCACCCGGGTCGTACCAGATCGCCTCGAGCCTCGTGTTGGACAAGCAGGGGATCACGATCAACGCCCTCGTTGCCACGTTCAACGCCATGCTGAACGAGAACGTCATGGAGGTGCCGTCCGGCGGCACGACCGACGCGTGGTTCAACATCTTCGACGACCAGTCCAAGCCGTTCATCGGCCTGCCGTCGGGCACGAACGAGACCGTGTCGGTCGATTCCTGCAACCCCGTAACGAGCCAATTCACTCCTTACCAGCAGGTGAATTGCAATCCATCGGTCACGGCCATGCTCGACATCGAGCGGAACGGGTCCTCGACGTGGTACCCGTGGCAGGTGCTGCGGATCGGGCCCACCGGCATCATGTATATCGGCGTGAACTGCTCGCTCGTTGCCAATGGGAGCGGCCTGATCCACGACGCAACCTACTTGGTGCCCGGATTCTACAACGCCAAGATCGTGTTCAATGGATCGGCATATTACAACGCCACGTCGCTCCCGTTCCTGATCGTGGTTGACGATGCCCAAACCGAAATAAACCTTGTACAGGTGCAGGCCGGGTCTCCCACGCCCATCCAAGGCGAGTCAACCTACATCCAATCACGGACCTACGACTCGTCCGTTAAAACTTTCGCGGTGGACGCGGGCCAGCCGTGGACGGAGCTCTCCGCCTCGGCCAATATCTCCAGCGCGAACAGGTTTATGTTCCAGGTGACCGACGAGCGCACCGGCCTCCCCGCGGGTGCAGGGCTTCCGGTCTGGTTGGAAATAAGCATGGTCCCATCGACCCAGTCCAACGGTATGGCTGACGTGTATGCAGATTATGGCGGCGACGGCTTCGCGTACCTCCAAGGTGCCACCCCGCCGGGCCAGTTCTCGGCCATCGAGCCGATGAACAAGGAAGGACCGCCCGAGGTCTATCCCTTCTACAACCAGTCGGCCGACAACCTGGCCGGCGCGTGGCAGGCATTCTCGGCGGACTACTGGAACTATCAGCTCACCGACGCGAGCGGGTGCGTCACGTTCTCGATCGGCAGCTTGGAGCTATCCGAGCTAGCGGCAAAATACGCGGCAGTCTTCCACGGCCTGCTGACATCGCTCGACGGGATCGTGTTCTATATGCGGGCATTCTTTTCGGACCAGTTTACCTATGGCGGAATGGTCCTCCCCACGGCGGCCCTGAACTCGCCGGTCACGTTCACGGACGATGGCCTCTGCTTCACCAGCGCCTCGGGCTTGGGCAGCTATGAGAACCTGATATTTTCCAGCGCTTATAGCGAGGGATGGCTCAGGCTTTTGCCCCAACCCATCCAGATCTTTGCCGATTCGCACGACGTGCAGGCCCAGAACATCACGTCCAACCAGTTTTACCTACAGGCCGCGATCGTGCAGGCCAAGAGAGTCGGCACGGTCCTCCGTCCCGCGCTCGATGGAAGTGGCAGCACCTTGCCCGCGCCCGACATGCCCGTGTCCTTCACCATGAATGAGGCCGGGTCGACCATCCCGTTCGCGCAGGTGAGCGCGATCTCGAGCGACGGCTGGGCATCGGCGCAGGTCGAGCCCTCTAACTACCAGGGAAAGGCCCTGTACCCCGGCACGTTTGACGTGGAGGCCCACGCCAACGCCACGTGGTGCACGACCGCCGCCGACGAGAACTTCACGATCACCATCCAAGGCGCGTCTATGGACAACCTGTCCGAGACGCCCTGCATGACCAGCTTCAATGACGAACTACAGAGCGCCACGGCTAACTACGCCTTGCCGTACGCGGGCGGTGTTGGTGACAACGTCACGTGGGAGACAGGCGTGCCGATTTTCGAGGCAAAGGTCTTCGTGGCAACAGCGGGCATGGATCAAAATGCCAGCGACTATTCCAACGACAGCTCGTATGGCATGGAAGTGGACCTGTCGTTCAATGGTGTCGAGGTGGATTCCACGACGTTCAACATCGAACCGTCCCAGTACCTCGTGTACAACGCGGAAAACGAGTATTCTGCCGCGGACGTGAACAGAGTGGCCTACAACTTCTCGATGCCCATGAACTTCTGGACCGGGAGCAACGTCTCGGTTTCGTTGTTTGCACAGTCGCTCGACAACATGTCAAACGATTACGTGTATTTCTACGACATCCAGGTCGTGGACTCGCCGGCCGGCCGATCCGATGGGCAGTGCTGGAACCTCGGCAGCGAGCTGGCCATTGGCGGCTCGATCGGGGACGATAGCTCGATCCTCTGCAACAACAACACCGGCCAGTGCGGTAACTACACGGCCTACGACGGCAACGAGCCCGTCGTCACATCGTCCTACGAGCTCGACACCAGCGCGTGGTCGCCGGTGAACGTGGTCGCCCTTGACATCGGGGGCGTCACGACCCCGGCGCTGCAGGGATACTACCCGTGTATGGGGCTGGACGACTTCGACGAGGGGGACTACCCATCCACGAACCTGACATTCACGAACCTGTTCGAGCCCGTGATCCAGCAGAACGTCACGAGCGCCGCGTACCCGCGCAGCTCGCTGCACCCGAACGAGATCCTATACGACGGCCTGCAGATGAGCGGCACGACCGTCGACAACTCGGTCCGCCTCGGCCAGTTCACCCTGAACGGCAGCGTGGTTGACGGCATTTACACCAAGCCCGGCGTCTTGCCCGGCAAGATGAGCGGTGTCGACCCGATAGAGGTGGGGTTCCCGAACGTGTTTGTGCCGTGGCAGGGCGCCATCTCGGGCATCGTGGCTTTGCCATTCGCCCCGTCACAACTCGGCACGGGGACCGCCACGGTCTCGATCACGGTCGCCGACTCGCTGAACTCGTCCGCCTTCACGTGGAGCTGGACGATAAACAGCTCGTCGCCACAGCTTATGCCGATCGAGGCGAACATCGGGCAGAACGCGTCGTGGGCGACGGACCAGTATTGCTATATCACCTTCGAGACGACCTGCTCGGCGGGGCTCGCCAACGTCGTGCACGTCTACTGGTGCAACATGACGCTCGCCGGAAACACGCTGCAGTTCGTTTGCTCTACAGGGATGCCCCAGGACCTTCTATCCAGGTTTTACGGTAATCAATTCATTTGGCTCTACGCGAACGACCCGGTCAAGAACCTGCACGCGGCCTCCTCGTCGGAGACGATCAACGTGAGCATTTCCGGCCCCATCGCCTCGGTCCTGAACGTGGAGGAGCAACCCCTCCCCTCGGTGCCGAGCTGGTCGCAGACGCTCGCCGATTTCAACGAGAATGGCGGCGGGTGCAAGTCGTCGCCGAACCTCCCCATCGTCCTGCCGGGCACGGACGAGATGGTCCTCGCCCTGAAGTTTTCCGACCTCGCGCTCCCGAACATCACCAACCCCGAGGTCCTCACCGGCATCCTTGAGGTCAAGGGCGATCTCGCGGGTGGGGGGTACGGCCTGCTCGCGGAGTGCATGCTTGTCGTCACGATCCAGCCGTGGGTGTACAACCAATACGATAACTTCTACCAGCTGCAGGGCGACTCGTCCATGACGTCGCCGGCCCTGTCGATTCCCGTCGACGGGCCCTCGGGCGACCTGCTCAACGAGATCTCGCTCGAATACCAGGAGCCGGCCTCGTCCGTGCAGGACATCGTCGTTGGCGGGGCCCAGTACCCGTGGAGCTCGATCATCCAGCCGATCGCCTCGGCCAACGCGTCGAAGGTCCTGACGTCGGTCTTCCACTACGTGAACTGGACGACGGGGCAGGACACGCTCGTGGCCCCGGATACCATCGATCTCGGCACCGCTGGTTGTCCCCTGATCCAGAGCAACGTGAGCGCGGCCGAGGCGGCCACCCTGACATCCTTCCAGGCGCAGGCCAGCTTCAGCCTCGGGTCGTTCTTCCAACCATATGATGATAACAGCTGGTCCAACTACCACCTGTTCGGGTACGAGATGACGGCCAGCAACGCCTCGGCCATCAGCTCCGTGCGGGTGGACCTCCTCGAGGCGAACGGTGCCACCATCGACGAGTTCTGGGACCACTTCTGCGGGAACACGAGCGCCGTGCTCGACGCGTCGCACCCCGTCTCGAACCTCGCGTCATACCCCGTGGCGGGGATCGAGTTCACGATCTACGCGGCGCACCCCGCCGATCTCAACGACTCGCCCATCATGGTCGATCTCGCAGGGATCTACTTCCAGAATGACGCCCACCGCGCCTCGATGGTCGTCGACTCGACGGGCGGGAACGTCGACTTCACCCTGCCGGTCACGGCGTTCGACGGCCGCGGGTGGAGCGCCTACAACTTCACGAACAAGGTGCTAAGTGGCACGGTCACGGGCATCTCGATCGACACGAACGGGGGCTTCAACGCCACGTGCCCGCTGAACGTCATGACCCTCGCGATCCAGCAGCGCAACGTGTCCTCGGGCATCGTGAACGAGACCTACGACACCGAGTACTTCAACTACCAACAGCGGGACGTGCAGCTGGCCGAGTCGGTGCTCGGGACGTGCCTGCCGCCCGGCGCGAACTGGACATTATCAGGGACGTATAGCCCCACAGCCCGTGACCCGTACCTGCTCATCACGTCGTGGGACAATAGCTTCTGCGGTGTCTTCGACCGGTCCGAGCTCCAGGAGAACATGGCCGGCGGGACCAACGCCTCGAACGGCATTGCCGAGCTCACGGAGTTCGACCCGACCGGGAGCGGCGTCTACACGACGCGCATCTATCAAGCCACGGAGAGCGCCGTTGCGGAGCAGGACGGCATGGTCGCGAACACCACTTCGGTCATCTCGCAGGTCTCCACCGACTCGACGGGAAGCGGTTACTTCGACACCGTGGTCACGTCGGCCCAGACAAGGACCAGCAACCCACTGAACGCCTCCACGTACATCACGTGGAACGGCACGGGCTGGGCACAGCAGCCGTGGACATACACGAACTGCCGGTGGGTGCCGAGCGTCGACACGGCCACGGACCCAAGCCAATGCGGCACGTTCACGTCCGAGGTCTACGCCGTGAACGAGTGGCCGCAGGACTACCCGACTCTCGACACGGAGAACATCACGACCCGGCAGTGGCTGTACAACTCCACGTCGGAGCAGTGGGAACTGTTCACGAACACGACCACGCAATGCGACCTGCTGAGAACGGACATGAACTTCACGCTCCTCGGGCAGGATCCGCAGACCTTCACGAATATGAGCGTCGTCATCATCGATCCGACGCCTATTATCATCGACCCCAGGAGCGATGTGTGTGATGCCGCCCGCGTGGACATGAACGGGTCCGCGTGGTTCTGGTCGTCGCACGACAACGGGGTTTACGACGTGGCGTTCATCTTCACGAGCGTGACCAAGCAGCTGCCGACGCCACAAGCCATCGGCGACGTAATGAATTACGACGGCGACCACCAGATCGAGTGGCAGGACCAGTACATCGGCAGCTCCGGGCAGCAATTCTTCCCGAGCTATTGGAGTGAGGAAAACGAGACCTTCGTTGCCATCGAGGGCCTCGCCTATCAGGATGCGTGGGCCAGCTACCTGAAGCAATTCGGCACGGGACAATACTGGGCCAGCTTCGCGGTGAGCACGGGCATCATGGTCGGCGTGGGCATCGCCAGCGTGGTCTTGACTGACGTCGCGATCGGCGCGGCCGCGGGGTCCGCCGGCGTGGGCGTTGGTGCCATTGCCGGGGCTGTCATCGGCCTCGTTGTCGGGATCGCCACGTTCGCCGCGTTCTCGGCCATCGAGGACTCGACCAACTTCGAGCAGGACATCATCGCCGGCATCTGCAAGGCGATCCCCGACCGGAACACGAACCACGAGGGCATCGCGGGCAAGTTGCCGGGCGCCGGGAACTGGACGTTCTGGATACCTTCATGGTTCGAGTCCGGCGTGATGCCCCCCTCCGACGAGTACACTTACATCGGAGAGTCGGCCCCCGTGGCGTTGGATCCATCGCACCCGAGCGATCTGATGTACTACCCGATCATGGCCCCCGAGTTCGCCACCGCCCCGTTCACGGGTACCGCCGCAGCCTACTACGGCCTCACGAACATGACCCTCGCCGACATTCACGTGCAACAGGAGTGGTACTTCCGCGAGGTGGTCATGGCGCAGGCCGACGCGAACCTGCAGCAGGTCTCGCACGGCATTTATTCGTGCTACGTTCCCGCCATTGACCCCGACGGCCGCGTGGGCTGGACGGCGGCACCCAACTCGTCCATCGCCCCCGACTTCTACGGCACGCCGCGGCCCCCGCCCGAAACATCCGGCGACTGGACCAACGCCTCGTGGATCACGTATACCGCCGATGTGCAGGAGAGCCCAGGCTTCAAGATCGACCTGTGCATCAATTTTATCGCTTCCCAGTACGAGGCGGCTTTTTCGACCGACATGACCTCCGAGGGCCGCATCACGGTCGTCAACACGCTCATGTCGTGCGTGCAGGTCGCGATCGTCACGCTATGCACCATAGGCGCGGGCGCGGCGTGGGGCGGCGACTGGGCATCGTTCGGGTCATCGCTGCGGGGGGCTACCTCCGAGGTGGCCGCCAGCGTCGGGAAATCCGTCGCGCAGGCGAGCGCCCTGACGGCCCGCGGCGTCTTCGAGGGCTTGGCCACGGGCATCGGCGTTAACACGATTTTCGGCAACGCCATGACCTCTGCTTTCGAGCACGCCGGGCTGGACCAGTTCACCTCTAGCCAGCTCGCCCAGCTCATCGCCTCGGGCATCGGCTTCGGCGTCTCCATGATCCATGTGGGGGCCGCGCGCGCGGCCCTGCACGACAAGGAAGCCGACATCCTTGCGGGCATCGAGGCGGACCAGCCTCCAGATATCAGGGACCTCGCGGCGATCAAGCAGATGGACCTCGCGGGCTACGCCGAAATCACGTCTGCAATGCAAGCCAAGGGCATGGGCGGGCTCGTCACCCTGTTCGAGACGTTCACGGCCGCGCGCCTCGCCGCGAGCCAGTTGGCCGCCCCTGTGGTCACGAACGCCGTCGACAACGGGCAGGACGTGGCCATGCAGGACGGCGGGGAAGACATCACCGGCCCCATCAAGGACACCATCCAAGCGCTCGCTGCGGACCCCGATAACCTCAACCTGAAGGTCGGGCAACTGATCACCGATCCCGCCAAATGTTTCGATATCGATAAGGGCGGCGTCGTCGGGTTCACGTGGGCTGAGATCTCGGGCATGACGCTGTCCGATATACTTGCTTCAGGCGGAGAGATCGTCCCCCGTGGTACCGTCTCAGGACGAAATGATGCAAATCAGCCTTCGATCTCTGGGGTCCCAGAAGAGCTGGTCGACGCGATCAAGGCAAACATTCAATCAGGAACACCTGAATCCATTGCAAAGGCCATGGGCGCATGCCAGGAGATCCTTGCACGGGATCCGAACGCGCTCAAAGCCGTGTCATCCATCGATGCCAGCTTCTTCAGGGCTCGCGATCGCATGGACCAGCTCAGGCAATTCACGGCGCAGGGCGAAGCGCTTGCCCTGATAACCACAACCATCGAGGACAATCCGGGCACCACGTACCAAGCATTACTCGCAGACTTGGTCGAGAGGCTCAACATGATCCCTATCCAAGGAAAGGAGCTGTTGAACAGCCTCCAAGAGGAGGGGTTCTTGGGCCAAGATGCCAGCAATGGATTCATAATCCTTCCGCGCGACGATCTTCTCGCACTCACCGAGAACATCAGATTAGCGCAACAACTCCAAGTCGAGCCACTGGCCGAACCCGGGCCAATGGTCGATGCCGTGGACGCCCTTGTTGCTGAGGAGCCTAACGCCTTGAGCGATCCGCAAGCCCCTTTATCGGTTCGTGCCTTGATCGCTATGAAAGGCGCGTTAGAGGGCGTTCTGGAAGCGATGGCGAATGGCATCCCCAGCGATGCAGCATTGCAGGAGCTGGCGACCGTCTTGGAAGAACAGGTTCGGCCGGAGGCCTCATCCGTGGTTGCTTTGGCCGAGGAAGTGTCATCCGACCCAGAATTTCTCGCGAAGATGGCCAAGATGTTCACATCTGTTGAATTGAACCCGAACGACCCGCAGACGCTTGCCCGGGTCCTTGACTCTGCATCGAGAGACACCCTTGGCTCAGTGGACTATTTGACAATTTTGAACCACCTCTCTGAAAACAATAAGTTGACAAAATCGGGCGTGCTCGGTGGCGTTCTGGAAGTGAAGATAGAAGATTTTGCCATATGGGTAGGCGACAAACTTGGAACGTGGAGCGCGCAGGCTGCATCTGACCAGACTATCAATACGGGATACAAGGCGCTCCTTCATCAACTTTTCCAGAACGAGGGCACTGTTGATGCCATTCTCGCTCGCGGTTCTGCTGTTACCTTCACCGTGCCTGAGCCAGAAGCGAAGTCAACCGACGTTCAGCTCGTGGTTTCAGATGCAGATGGGAATCCGATCGCGATCGCCGCTTTCGAGTGCAAGGCAACTTCGCCAAGCACGTGGAGATCGCTCACGGCTTCAGAATCGACCGAAATCCTAAGTCAAGCCGCTCTTGCAGATTTCGATGGGGTCCCGGTTTCTACGTTCAGCCTTGTCCAACTTGATACAACTGGACCGAGAGGCGGTGCTGGCATGCAACCGAGCCCGCTTGGCGGGGACGTGCCCGTTCCTTACGGGGAATCGAGGCTGTTGAATTTCTGGCTCGGGGCGCTTTCGGTCCGAGAATACACGAGAAATGGCCAGACGGTGACCAGTTGTGGCTTCCTTTCAGACCCTAGTCTGTCCCTGGTCGACTACGATTCGTCTGGAAACCCGGTGAATGGCCATTTCATCATGGCCGATCCGGTAAATCACGCCATCGAAGGGTTTCTGTCTCTTGCGCCCGACGGGAACGGCGGATTCGAGCCTATCGTGAGTTGGGTGGCGACAAGTCCCAGTACCGGGCAGTTTGAAGTGCATTACGAGATCCAAGAGTTAAACATACCTTCGAGTGCCGAGGAATACTATTATGAAAATCCTGTTAAAAGGGACTCGGTTCCCTCTAATGTAATTAAATATGCCGATGCTCACGCCCTGCCCGAGTCTTTATCGATAGCAGAGTACAATATTGCGCGAATATTAGATCGGATAGCGACGGGGATGCAAAAGGCAGGCGATCCGAATTATATTAACTACGTGTATCGGGTTTCTGCAGATGAGTCCACAAATCTTGCCAAACTGGAGAGCATTTACAGCTCGCTCTTCGGGGCCCCCCAAGCGGTGTCGTTCACGTTCGCGGCATTCGTGGGCCAGGCCTACACGCCTTTCAGCCAAGGATCTAGTGCGTTCTTGAATGCTGTCCTCGGCATTGTTTAAGTGCTGAATCCCGCAATGTTTTACTCTTTTTTTATTATCTGAACCGATTTCAAAAGATAATAACCAAAAAGAGGTCAAAAGATCGATGGTTATTACTACTTATCCACGGTCTTGGATGTGTATTTCTTGAGGATGTTTGGAAGGTCTGTGAAGTGTTTTCCTTCGATGCTAATCTCCTTGAGGGTTTCGATCTTGGCCAATGACTCCGGTAGCGTGTATAGCTCGCAATTTCCGGCACTTAATCTTTCCAGCGAGCGAAGATTTCCTATCTCATCGGGAAGTGATGAAATCGGGTTGCTGTAAATAATTAGCTGTTGCAAATTTACCAGATCGCCAATGGATTGTGGTATTGATTCGATTTTGTTGTTGCTAATCCAGAGATCTTGCAGCGACGATATACGCGTGAGTTGGACGGGGAATTCCGTGAAGTTATTGTGCGCGAGGCATATCCCTTTCAGGGTGGGGAGCGACCCGAACGATTCTGGCAACGAGTCGAGATGGTTCTTCCACAGGTTCACGTGGCGCAGGCTCGACAGGTTGCCGAAACTGTCGGGCAGCGACGCCAGGCGGTTCGTCGACAGGTCCAGGACCTCGAGGGCCTTCATGTCGCCGAACGATTCGGGCAGCGCCGCCAGGTCGTTCCCGTGCAGGTACAGTTTGCGCAGGTGCACCAAGTTCCCGATCGTCTCGGGCAGGCGGTCCAGTACCGGCACCGGGTCCAGTTTCGACAAGGTATTATTGTACCGTTCTCTGTAATCAGGGTCCGAGGTGAGGTCGGTGAGCCACAGCTTGGTCACGTAGCTGTCTCGCACCTCGTAACCGCATTGATACCATTGCTCCTCCGGGTCGTTGACAGAACCATCTTGGGCCTCGAAGCCGGCCATGCACTTGTCTTCGGTGTAACCTTGCGGTCTGCGGCGGTCGGTGTCAACATCGAGCAAGATGCGATCGACTATGTCGTCGAAGTCATCGATGGCTTGCTGCTCGAGCGGGTCGAGCTTTGTGAAACGGCGACGGGGAATTTGACTCATCTTAATCACTTCTTTTTCAAGGAAGAAACGATTTGCAGGCTAATAAACCTTTCGGACGTGCATTGGCTGGCAACGCGACTGCAAGTGTGACGAAAAATCGTGGATCGAGGAAGAGGTGCTCATCGCGAGTGGTCTTATGCACGCGGCGCGTGGCCTTTGATGAAGGAATGAGCGACAGGCGCAAGACTCACTGTACCAATAAAAATTATATACAGCGCAAGATGAGTTCTAAATCGTTAACGACCCAACGAAAGGAAAAAACAAGGACCCGTGGTCTAGTGGTTTATGGTCCTTTCTATAGAACCGACCACCCACAAATGACACTCGCTTGACGTGCGAGTTGTCGTGAGTTCGAATCTCACCGGGTCCACCATTTTCCCTTTTTCCATGCTGAGGAACGGTGCGACCATGGCTATCCAAACGATTCAAGCTTCCCCCTGGGGGCAACGCCTCCTCTATTTCAGCATGTCCGGGCTTGCCCTGTCATTGGTCGTTGCCCATGCGCAGTACGGCGAAAAAGTCGGCCAAGTGATCGTGGTCTTCCTGATACCGTTTGTCTTGGCTTTCTTGCTCGCGTTCGCATGCGGCATCGTCCAGAAACTCGTCGAGCGGAGCATCCGGGCCAAGCACCTCATGAGCGCGAAGAATAAAAAGAAGGGCGCCAGCTCCCGGTACATGTTCGGGTCCGCAGCGACCGAAGTCCGCGTGAAAACGCTCGTGTTCACCATCGGCGGCTTTCTCGGGCTTTATTTTCTCATGGCACTCATCCTCATCGCCGTTCTGCCGCTCTGGAGCTTCATAATCAGCGCCGACTTCGCAGGCATATTTATGTTGGTCTTTCCTGCCTACCTCGACGGGCGCCAAATCGTCAGGAAACGTTGAATTAACCACCTGTTTTTTCAGGGATTATTGGTCCCCACTCCAAGCGTTTGCTCATCGGGTCATTACGATCGATTTGGAGAACGTTTAAGAAGGCACAGGCCTCGTCGTGTTACCGTGGTTGCACAATGATGAGCAATGAACGACTGGACGCATTCCTGCAAGAAGTACACCTGTTGGACATCGCGACGATCACGCCCGAAGGTTTCCCCCACACCACTCCCGTCTGGTACCTGTGGGATGGCGAGCACTTCCTGATAAGCACGACCCGGACGAGGAAAAAGGGGAGGAATCTCGCCAAGAACCCGAATGCCGGCTTCTCGATCGCACCCGAGGAGCTGTCCTACAAGGCAGTCGTCGGCTATGGCACGGTCGAAATGGAACCCGATGCGGGAGGGGACCTGGTCCGGCAGTTATGCTTCCGGTACCTGCCCGAGGACAAGGCCGAGAAGTATTTCGAGAGTATCATGCAAAACGAGGGCGAGGGGCGCATCAAGATCACGCTCACGCCGTCGTGGATGACGTCGTGGGAAGGATAGGCCTTCATTTCTCACCTTTTTTCTTCCAGTTCGCCCTTGTCCAAGGGATATATGCCGTAGCGCTTCACGGTCTCGATCCACGCGACTAAGTTTTCAGGCTTCACGGTCCCGAGCACGTCCGACCCGGGCGCGCTGATGAACGAGCCACCTTCGCCGGCGACGAGGATCTGGTGCTTTGTCTCGGCGATCGTGTCCTCCACAGTGCCGAACGACAGCACGCCTGACGAGGGAATGTTCCCGATGAAGCAAATCTGGGTGCCGAATTTGTCCTTGAGCACGTCGAGGCGGTTTCCTGCCTCGTGCTCGAGCGGATCGACGTAACCCTAGTGCGGCAAGTGGTAGCGCGCCGGTGGCCGCGATGGGCTATGTCTCGGGTTGCTCGAAAAATCATATCATCAAGATGTAAAGAAAATCATATCATCAAGACCACCAGATTGAACCTGACCTGCGGTGCACCTGTCGCCCTGGATGACGGCGATCATCCAAGATCCAAGCACGGTGCTCGTGCGCGGACTGGTTCTTTCTTGGTCTTCTTTATCCTTCTCGTTTCGTGGAGAAGTGTTGCAAGGTTGCCGTTGGGCACGTGTTGTCGCCGGGTTCATCCAGCACGGGGATGACCCCGAGTTTCGTTTATTGGCTCCGAGCCGAAAGGCTCTACGGCTAAATCGTCCGTGGGACGGGTGACACCGGAAAGGACAGGTGTATTGGCTTTCCCGGGTCCAACGTGCCGGCCATGTTTCTTTTATCAGCTCTCGTCAGGCAAGATTGTTCAAGCGTGTCGAGTCCAAAAAGAGAAGATTGGCTCTTCCGGGCAACCTGCAACAATCGTGCCAAGTTTCCGCCGGGTTTAAAGATTTTGTCGGGTGAAAAAGCACTATCTGAGCCCATTTAAAAAAACCGTTCGGGCTTGACAAATTCCGTAGAAGCGAGCGGTTCGCCGACACTTGGTAGGCAAAATCGAGGTTGCACAGGTGCCAGACCCCTATGGTGTCCACGGCATAGAGCGATACCTCGTTGATCCACGAGTGGCTGTTATTGTAGCCCGGCGGGTGCTCGTACAACTCAAGCGAGTACCAGGTGTTCAAGATCGGGGCCGGTGTCGTGTTCAGATAGAAAAGCCTGACCACGTCGCTGTCCGGATTGACCAAGTTGTGGATGTTGAGCAAGCCTTGATCAACAAACCCCGTGCCGTTCCATACCGAAAGGTTCGGACAGCCACCGCCACCACCACCGGGCTGGTACAGGCCGTAAAAGGTTATAGTGTGCGTTGTAAGGGTTAGGGTGGGCGAGAATGTAACATTCGCATATGTTTGATACGTCGTTGCTTTGGGTCTAGTAGCATTGAGCACAAGGATATTGGAATTGATCCAATACCCCGCACTGGGCAAGTAGGTCGTGGAATGGCTGGTGCCATTCACGTATATGGTAATGCTTGGAGCATTCAATGACCAGGCCTGAACTTCGACGTCTAATTCGAAGCTGGTGGTGGACGAGATGATTTGCTCTCCGGGCGTCGGAAATATCACGCTGCAGGCGGGGGCGGGGGTGAAGCCGTTCCAATTTGTGTAACGTATTGAACCAAGCCCCGTGACTGCGTCCCATCCGGTGCCGCAGTTGTAATAACCATTGTTGCCGGAAGTGATGTCATAGAACCGATTGCCGCCTTCTTTATAAGCCATATAAAGGTTTGCTTGATCAAGCGAAAAATTGTGCATCCACAAGGAGTCAGCATCAATGCCCGCCATCAAGCAGGTGGCCAAGCTCGTTCCATTACCTGAATATTTTTGCCCTTCAACGAAAACAATGACACCTGAATTGGGATCTGCATCACAAGCGACGTCTGGAACAGCCCTAAAGCCTGGGATATCCCCGACCTGGGGTACTCCAGCAACAGTCTGATAGTATGGTTCAGTGAAATAAGCTGAGTACCCGCCACCGCTACCATTCCAGCCGGTCTCGTAGTAAGAACTCCCGTTCTCGTAAAGCGTGGTTCCACCAACCCCGATCACGTTTGGATCGGAAGCGGGATAATTCACCGACAAGGTCTGTCCAAGATTATAAGCACCATAATCTCCAGAACCGGCAAAGACTTGTATGCCTTCCGCTGCGGCCGTTGCGAAGATATTGGTGTATGCACTAACCCAGGGACCTTCGGGAAATCCCCAACTTATTGAAATCGGATTGGGGTGATTATTTTGCTCAATCAGTTCGTTGGCTGCAGCACATATCCCATCCACACTTCCATCCGATGCGAACTCGAGCTCGATAGCTGCTCCAGGTGCCATCGCATGCGCCCACTCGACATCCGTAGCGGTCTCTATAGACGAGGCCAGGGTCGGTGTTATGCCGTTGTCTTCGACCGTTAGAGTAAAATTAGGTATTCCGTAGAATTTATCGAATAAATTAAGGTCGCTTTGAAGTGTAGGTGGATCACTATCGTCCACGATGCCTATCGTCTCTCCTGACCCTGAATCATTGTTATAAGTCCCTCCCATGTATACCTGCCAGAGCGTTTGTGGGTTCGCGTTCAAGACGGGGGTTCCAGATTGGACTAGTGGGCTTGCTGTCACTTCACTATTATTGCTTGCCCCGGCTAGTGTAGAGAGGCAGGGTTGCGCAGTCAAGTTGTCAATCATCACGCTCGTTACTCCAAGTTCTTGCAGGGCGGGAATCACGGTGTCTCTCGTGTTCATGTAGAAGGTCTCGCCCCCGTAGTGATACAGATCGACCTTTTCACCGAATGCCTGCTCAGCATTCTTCAAGCCACCTTTCGCAAGTATTAGTAGCCTGTCGGCTGAAGTCTGTGTCACGGTCATGGCGTTCTGTTCCAAGAAGGACACTACTTGGTCGTAGTTCGACTGGACTGGGGCATGCTGGGATTCGAAATCGCCCTCGGTAATGTAGTTTTTCTTGCTGTCGCCAGGTGTTTCCACGGACTTGAGGAGCTGCTGGAATTGATCCTCGTTTCGAATGCCGAAGGAAATATCGACGTTCACGCTGCCCTCTGAAAGGTGCCCGACGTCGGTCGCGCCGACTGGAGCAGGGCTTTTGTCAAATGGAGACGAAGGGGCGTCGGTAGACGACAGGCTGGAGAGAGTCTTGCCTGCCGAGGAAATTGGTGGTGTTTGCCCGGATGTCCCAGCAGAGCCCGCTTGATCCCTGACGACTTGCGACAAGCAGAACGCGCTTCCAACCATCAAGGAAAACATGATCAGGCTCAAGGCCCATTTCTTGCCCAATCTCATTCCTTTTGTCATTTTGTTGATTTTCAAGTTTTCACCCTATTTGTCTTATTTTATCTTCGCACACAGCACGATGCAAGGATATAGAAATTTCTCGCCCAAATCGAATTTATAAAACTTACTTTACATTAATGTCAAAAAACTTACTTTATATTAGTGTCCATTTTTTACGATGCGAACCAAGGTAATCCGGTTTGCCGACTCGACCACCAGTTTCTCTGCGAAACGATAGCTCGTTTGTATTATGAAAAAAAGTGGTCCCCAGGGAGTCGAATCTGCATCTGGGCTGATAGACAGAAGAATCCGGGAGCAAGGCGACTGGCGCGGAGAGATGCTTTCCCGCCTTCGCGCTTTGATCAAGCAAGCCGATCCTGAAGTCATCGAGGAGTGGAAGTGGAGCAAGCCAAGCAAGCCGGGGACACTTGCGTGGCCCCCACATCCAAGTTGAACCGGTAGTGCAGATGGCGGGCAGTGCGCACGCGAGCATCGAAATCCCGCGACACGGGCAGTACCAGTTCACGTTGTCGCCCGATATGGGTGCCCATCCCTGCCGCGCTATTTCAAGGCAGATTCATTACAAATTTCAGTAAAAACACTCGATCCGAAACTCATCCCCGAAACTCAGGAGCTTCGGATTCGGGTTGATTCGCGATCACCGCAGCTGATAGCACGCCTTCGCCAGGGTCATTCACCGCGCTTACCCTGTAATGACAGGCTTGTCCGCTTGCCCTGCCAGTATCCGTGAACGTGGTCACGTTGCCCAGCGTGGCGATCAAGACCTCGTTAACTTGGGACGAGCCGCGATAGACCTTGTACCCCGTGATCGCTGACCCCCACGTGCTCGCCGGGGGTTGCCACGAAAGGATGACTCGGCCAGCCTCGATCTTGGCCCGCAGGAACCGGGGCGCTGATGGCACCATCAACATTCTCGTTCCTTCCTGGTGAATGACTTCTCGTGGCTGTTCGCGTTCGACGTGGTGATGTTTCTTTTTTATGATCCAACCCACGACGATCACGACGCTCACCGCCCCTGCCAGCACGATTGCCACGGCAATTCCAAAACCACTTGAGCTTGAATTTGCTTGCCCCCCATCGGTAATAGTCCAATTGTATGTGTTGATGATGTATGCCCGAGCAGCACTGGCGGCGCTATTATACCGGGAGTTGCCCGCGTCGAAGGACACGTTGTGCTGGAGGGTTTCTTGCGACCAACCAAGCAGCAAGGCATCGTAATTTGCCGTGGATAACGTTGCATCATCGAACATGCCAATCATATTCGTTACATGCGAAACGTCCCACGTTCCGATGGGCTGGTCGAAGGCAGAAGCACCACGGAACATGGCACTCATATCCGTCACGCTTGACACGTTCCACGTGCCGATGGGCTGGTCGAAGGCAGAAGCACCACGGAACATGGCACTCATGTCCGTCACGCTTGACACGTTCCACGTGCCGATGGGCTGGTCGAACGACGTTGCAACGTAGAACATGGCACTCATGTTCGTCACGGATGACGTGTTCCACGCGCCGATGGGCTGGTCAAACGTTGCAGCAACGAACATGTAACTCATGTCCGTCACGGATGACGTGTTCCACGCGCCGATGGGCTGGTCGAAGGCAGCCTCATTGAACATGTAACTCATGTCCGTCACGGATGACGTGTTCCACGCGCCGATGGGCTGGTCGAAGGCTACAGCCCCATCAAACATGTAACTCATGTCCGTCACGGATGACGTGTTCCACGCGCCGATGGGCTGGTCGAACGACAAAGTATCACTGAACATGGCACTCATGTCCGTCACTGATGACGTGTTCCACGCGCCGATGGGCTGGTCGAACGCCCATGCACCGAAAAACATCCAATTCATATCCGTCACGGATGACGTGTTCCACGTGCCGATGGGCTGGTCGAACGACGAGGCATGATCGAACATGGCATTCATGTCCGTCACGCTCGACACGTTCCACGCGCCGATGGGCTGGTCGAACGACGTGGCACGATAGAACATGGCATTCATATCCGTCACGGATGACGTGTCCCACGTGTCCATGTTCCCGCTGCTCCCGAGGCTCGTGCAGCCAGCGAAGGCATCGGACAGGGTCGTCGTGCCCGCCAGATCCGGCGCGTCGGTCGCGGTGAGGTTCAAGTTGGCGCAACCGGCAAAATATGAACCCGAGTTTCCTAGCCCAAGGGAACCCCATTGCGATATCTCGAGCAGCTTCAAGCTGTCACCGCCAGAATTGAACTCCCAGCCCGAGATCGTCCCGGTGATGTTGATGTCGTGCACGCCCGAAGTTGCATACGTGTGCGTGACCTGTGTTTGGTTCCAAGCGGTGATCGTGTCGTTGGTCCCGTCACCCCAAGCCACCACGAAGTCGTACGTGCCGTTCGATACCAATGGCAGCATGATCTGGTCGCTGCCGCTGGAGCCGTAGCTCGTGAGGGTCGTGTTCCACGTGGAAAGAAAGGCCGCCGGGTCCGACGACGTGGCGAGCAACGGGGCCGGTTGCAAGGCCCGTGTCCCCGGTTGTTCGTGGTGGGACAGCACGGCGAAGCACGCGGCGAGCGCGAGCACCGAGAAGGCAAGGGCGCGGGGAAGCCACCTGCGCGTGTTGGCGCGGTCCATGTTCATGCACTCGAGATGAAGAATTACCCTCTGTCACGTGACCCTCGGGCGTTCTAAGTAATAAGGGTAAATCAATAGAGATTCACGTTATGAGTCTGTCTCCGAGAAGCGGGAGATCGCGCTACTGGCTGATTCAATCTCGTCCATCAAGGCGAGTGTCCGTTCGACCTGCCAGTCGTTGTGGAGCATCATCGCGAGCATCAATTCGAGTTGGCGGGAAGTTGGCTTTCGGCTGCGGATCTTTCGCAAGAACACGTGCTTGATATTATTGAAACCATTCTCGATCCCCCATCGAATAGTGTATTCCTTCGCAAGTGCCACGAACGTTCCCGGGGTGGTCGACGGGTCCTCGCCCGGCATGGAGATTCGGGTCTTTGCGCTTACTGCGGCGAACCATTGCCATAACTCTTATCTTTTGAAGGAAGACGAGGTAAGTTTCGGCGCAAAAACGGACGAGTTCCTCTTAAAAACCTTCGTGCAATTGACGCACCGTCCATTCAAGCTTTGAAGGGCGACGAACATGGCGGATAGCCTTGGCGACCATCGAGTGCCATGGGTCGAGCACGCGACCGCAGGGCGGGGAAGCCGTTTGTGCAGGAACGGCCGTGTATTGCCGCGTGTCCTCGCACGAGCAGAAGGCGAAAGGGGACTTGGACAGGCAGGTGGCGACCGCGACGCGGCATTGCGCGAAGGCGGCTGTGCCCCTCATGGCACAGCGCGGCGAGGATTCGCTCGTGGGCGTTCGTGGCGTGGCACCTTCCAAATCAGTATTAGGTGGGAACCGCGTGGCCCGCTTCCGGGTCAGTGAAAATGTCGTTCTCGTCGGTGCTCGTCGAGGAAAATTCAGAGATGACGGCACCCTTGGGCCCGCCTTGGAACCAATGGAAAATATCTGGCTGGAGGGTGTATTGCTGGCCCGGTTTCAGGATGATCTCGTGCCAGCTCGTGAAACAGGCTTCCTTCCCTGCCGGCACGTGCCCTTTCGGATTAGGCGTCGGATCACCGGGGATGTGCACGTAGACATCACCCCAGCGGCACCGGAAGGTCTCCTGCTTGCCCGGGTGCCCGTCGACCTCGGGGTGGCGGTGCTCGGGACAGATCTGGCCCGGGAACACGACGAGTTCCTTCGCGCAATACCGGTCGTTGTTCACGAAGACCACGATTTCGAGCCCGATGGCAGGAAAGTTTCCCTCGGGAAGGCCAAAAGTCGCGACCTCCATCGCCTCGGCCTCCGCTGGAGCGATCGTGATGTGGGCCTTTGCAAGCATCTTGAGCGCTGCCTTGACAGCACTCGCTCGCGCTTCCTTTGATAGTACCATACGCTCATCTAGCACGGAAGGCCTATATAACCTGCCTGAACGAATTCCTCTATCATGGAAGCGAAACGCATCATCACGTTCGGTCACCGAGGAGCGGCGGGTTTGGGTCCGGAGAACGAGAACACCCTGCTCGGGTTCCGGACGGCGCTGGCAGCGGGCGTCGATGGCATCGAGCTCGACGTCTACCGGTCGCAGGACGACCAAGTCGTAATCACACATTCCGACACGCTGGACTACAACGGCGAGCGCGTCAGGGTTTCGAAGCTTGCGTTAGACGAGATCAAGCAAATACGGCTCCCCGGGGGCCAAGCCGTGCCAACGCTTGACGAGGTGTTCGCAGAAATGGAACCAGCCGGCGAGGGCCACCTTCTCTACTCGATCGACTTGAAAGACGTGCGGGATGCCGATGCCTACCACGAGATCGTCATGCACCACGGCGTTGCTGACCGGCTGTTCACGTGCTTCGAGTCCCGCATGTTCATCAAGAAGGTGCGGCGTACCTACCCCGATCTCGCCTACGTGTTTTCAACGCATCCGAACGCCGATGGTATCATCGAGGACCTCGCCAGGATCGAGCCGGGGTCCATCCAGGTCATCAACCTCCCCGCGACGGAGTTGACCGAAACGATGGTCGACGAAATTCATGCGATGGGCCTCCGTTCCTTCGTCTGGGACACGAACGAGGATGAGCAAGTGGAACGATTCATTACCGCCGGCGTGGATGCCATGTACTCGAACTTCCCTGACCGGCTGGTCTCGATCGTGCGCAGCCACGGTTTGTAATCCGGCACCCGTAAACTGCTGGAAAACGAGAATGATTCGTCCTGTATTCCTGAAGAAAGGAGGGACTTACTTTTTTCCGTCCTTGGTCTTGATGAGATCCTTGATGTTCTTCATCAACTCGTCTTGGAAGCCTTCGGGGAGGAAATCTTTTTCTGTTCGGGGCGGTTCCTGCACGGCAGGTGCCTCTTCCGGGATCACTTCTTCGATCGGTTCTTCTACCGGTTTTGGCGCGGTCGCCTTCGCGCGGCGCTTCCTTCCCCTCGGGCGTGGACGCGTGGCCGTCGTTCCTTCCGCGGCCGCCGGTTCCCCGGCCGTGGCCTTCGGTTGCTTCTTGGCCATAGCGTCCATGTGCGTCTTTTGCGCCTCGGTCGATTTCTTGTAGCGTTCGAGCTTGGAATCGATCGCGAGCTCGGGTTCCGCATCTCCTTCCCTCGCAGGCGGCACGGTCCCCGATGGTTTTCCAGCCGGCACGGCCACGTCAGGTGTGACCGTTGCTTCCCGCAGCTCTTTTTGCTTGCTGATGAGGGTGCGGATCGACGCCGCAATGTCCATGATGTCCTTTTCACCGGGCTGGATGGTAGCCGGGCGGGCAATAGGCACGAATGGCATGCCCGGTACCCGGGACACGGCTTCCCTTGGCTTGAAATAGCCTTCCTGTCTGGCCTTGTCGAACTCGCCTCGGATGGATCGCACCCCGGTAACGACGGTGCTCTGCAGGGTCGCAATGGCGTTTTCAACGGTCGAAAGCTGGAGCGAGTACGTGTCGATCGTCCTCACGAGGAAGGTGGAGATGGTGTCCATGAGCCCCGACAGGAAGTCGAATTTCCGATCGTAATCCAAGGAGGTTAAGATGGGGTCGAGGATGCCCTTCTCCTGTGGCGGTTCGGCAGGGGCACGTTCGGCGGGCTTCGACGCTCCAAGCGTGCTCGGCGTGGTTCCTTTTGCCTCAGCAGGGTTCTTTCCCCTGCCGCGCGAGAACACGCCGAGGATGTCTTCGAGGCCGCTTTTTTTGCCCATATCATATCCGCCCCGGTTGCCTGCCCATCAAACCGCGTCGTCTTCTTGATCGGCGTCATCAGCGACAAACTCCTGATCGTCATCGTCGAGCAGGTCAGAAGATTCCTCTTTGGAGGCATCTTCCGAGCCCTCGCCTTGAAGGATCGATTCGGAAAGCTTGGAAAGCTCAGCAAGATCATCATTTTCCTCCTTCTTGGTACCGGGCTTGCCACTTTCGGCCGCATCGACCGACCCGGCGAGCTTGGCGCGATCCTCGATCGTCGATTCGATGAGATCCAAGTTATTCTCGCGTTCTTGAAGATTCTGCTCCTTCGCGGCGAGCTGGTCTGCAAGCTTGGCGAGATATGCTTCCTTCTCGCTTAATTCCTTTTCCTTTCTTGCTACCTGATCGGAAACTTTGGCTTGCTTTGCGTCTGCCGAGGGTTCGGGACGCAGCACGACGGGTACTTCTTCCTCTTCGGGGCATTCTTTCTCCTCCTCGCCAGATTGCTTTGTCGAGAAAAGCTCTGCCTTCTCGTCGATGTACAGCGCTATGGTTTCCAAAAACTGCTGGCCGAGCCCGCCCTCGCTCCAGGGAATGGCCACCTGCGGGAGTTGGACGTCCTTGATGCCTTCCAACCCCGGGGCTAGCTTCAACCTGCCGATCAAATCTTGCAGCTGCTGGTTTAACAGCTGCGTGATGTTGTTCATGCCATTCTCGAGATCGGTGATCCTGGTCTCGGTTGTTTCGATCATCGTGAAAAGATAATTGAGGATCTTCTCCGTGATGCGTTGAAGGATGACGATCCGGGACTCGTCCTCTTCCTTGTTGAGGCGCTTGAGAAAGGCCTCCATAGATTTTTCGCTCATGATCAAGGACGTTTCGGCTGATCAAGGACGTTTCGGCTGATCAAGGACCTTTAGGCTGATTGCGAATTTATAGTTATCCCAGAGCGAAATGAATGATAAACTCGGCCATATGGCCCGCGATATCGAGCCACGCGGCAGAAATATGCCCGTAACCAAAAAACGGGTTCCATTCGATCAGCCACGGCTTCCCGCCTCCGTCCACGATGGCATCGAGCGCGAGCGTGTCGAGCCCGGTGATGTTCCTTGCCCTTCCCGCAGCTTCTGCGAGGCCAGGCAACAAGTTGCTATCTGTCTCCCGGACAGGACGACAAGGCTGGCCGCGGGCGCCCCTGTCATACTGGGCAATGACCTCATCACCGGCGATGATGGTACGGATCTCGGCACGGACGTTGTCGATAACTTGCTGGAGAAAGACCACTCCCTCGCGATCGATATGGTTCGCGAGATAAGCCTCGAGGCCAGGCATTGCTGAATCAATAATCTCAATACCCGAGCCCGCTTGGCCTGCGAGGGGCTTCACGATGGCCCGTCCCTGCTCGCTGATGAACGCCAAAGCATCATCGACGGAGACCGCGAGATGGCTCGCGGGGGCATCGATGACCCCAGAGAGATGGCGGTGGTGCAGGGCGAGAATCGAGAGCTTGTCGCAGTTCGTCACCGCGCTGGCCCGGTTGATCACGCGGGCCCCGTCACGTTCAAGCTCCTCGATGTACCCGAGCTGGAATACCGAGTGCTCTGGCACCATCATCCATCTAACGATATCCGGTGCCGGGCTCGCGGGAAATGGAACAGAGGACCAGAGAAGTTCGACGGCATCGTGGCCGCGCGCACGGAGCTCGCGTGCCTCTCCCGCGAGCGTTCCTCGACTGATCAACCACGTCTCGACCATAAAGCAGCATCACTTCATGGCTTTCTAGGTCGTAATTTGAAATAAAGACCTTAAGTCTTGCTTGGAAAGAGATTAAAAAGAGGTTTGGAAAACCGGTTCACTCGTCGCCAAGCTCGCCCGCCTCGTCTATCGGGCCGGGATCGATATTGATGTCCGTGATATCCGCCTCGGCCTTTTTCTTGCTCCTCTTGGCAGCCTTCTTCGCAGGTTTCACGACTTCCTGCTCGGCACCTTCGTCGGAGGCACCTTCTGCAACGATTTCCTCGGCAAGGGCAGTTGCTTCCTTCGGCGCGGGTGTCTTGGGCTTCTCGAACTCGAGGGTGTACTTCACCTTCTCGATGGACTCGTCCTCGCGCTGGATTTCCATGGCGAGCAGGTAGGCGGAGAAGCCGAATTGCTGGTAAAAGACGGCCTGGGAAGGGACCGCTATGTTGAGCGTGCCGCCGTCCTTCTCGATCTTGAATTCGCTGGCAGGAATGCCGGGCATGCGCATCTCGATCATTGCCTTGAGCTTGGCGTCCTCGCCTTCCATCTTCTCAACGACTTTGACGGTGTAAAAGACTTCCCGGTCCGCGAGCACGTGGTTCATGTCCACGATCACCTTTCCTTGGGCGATGTGGACGACGCGGCCTTGCTCGTGCGATTGCGCTAGTTCCACCGAGTCGCCGACCCGCGGGGCTTTCTTAAATTTTTTCCTGAACTCGGGCAGCGAGAAAAACTGGCGCTTCTTGGGGTCTGACTTTCCGAACGCCTTCTCCGGGGGAAGGACGAGTTCCTTGGTTTCGCCAACCTCCATCCCGACAAGGGCCTCTTCGATCCCGTCGAGCACCATTTTCTTTCCCACGATCACGAGCCGCGGCTCGTAGTGAGATTTCTCTTTTTCATCATAGATACCTTCATCCTTGGCGACCTGCTCGATCGTGCACTGGAACACGGGTCCAGATTGGCTGTTCACGCGGCCGACCAAGTCGATTTTTACGACATCACCATTTTCGATTGCCATGTGGATATTCGCCGTTTTAAGTGGCTTCTTAAATCAAAAAAATAGAGCGCGCAATTTGAACATTGAGAACGGAATGCCTTGTGGCAGAACAATTTCGCCAACAAATTACCTAGACGCCATAATTTGGTGCAACTAGACATTATCTTTTTCCTGATTTCTCAGGAAGATTCCTTTGTCAACCACGTTTTTCACGAGCACTTCCTCGTCGTCGATTTTTTTCAAGAATGGATCCAGTGCCACCAGCTTTCCAACGCCCAAGCACTCGTTCAGCTCGTTCATGACGATGCAGATGCCTCGATCGTGAGAAATTCCGCCTCTTGCTAGCCTGCCAAGATGCTCTTTCTTGACGTCTTGCCCGTATAAAAAGGCCTTCTCGCCTTCTTCATTCAAGATGATCCAGTTCCGGGTCATAGCGCCGGACTTCACAAGCATATCGGCTCCTTCCAAGCTCAGGTTGAACTGGTCCTTCTTGAGCATGCCGAGGAACAGCCCGAAGTGGATGAGGCCAGGATTGCCCATGAGAAACTTGAACCTGTCCTTGCCAGCCCGAGGCAGGAGATGCACGGAGTAGAACGCCCCCTTCGTGTAGGTGAACACGTTGTTGTCGCCCTTCACGACCAGCGCCTGCCACACCGCATCTGAATCGCCGTAGGAACTAAGCTCGGCGTGGACCAGGTCCTTGAGCTCTTTCGAGGCAAACTCAATCCAATGGCGTTCCTTCTCGGGCTCTTCCCCGTCGGATCTCGAGCCTTCCCTTCCAGTTTCCCGTTCGGCCGGTTTTCGTTCGGGCCTGCTTCCTTCAGGCCGGTTTCCCGTGGACCTGCTTCCCGCCGTTTTCGCGGTCTTGCGCGGCCTGCCCTTTCCCTGGTCTCGTTGGTCTCGCCTGCTCATCGTCGCTCCTCCTTCTCGATGATCGCCGCGAAGAACCCCTCGGGCCGGGTCGGGTGGTTGTAGGGGAACACCCGGACGGCGTGCTTGAGCATCGGTTCGAAATGCACGCTGAAGGCCTTGGTCATGCCCGGCTCGAAGACATCCCTGATCTCCTCGGGGGGCTTCACAACGTGCGTGGTCAGGTGATTTTTCAGGACTTCATTGATGACGTTCTCGTCCTCTTCAGGGGCCATGCTGCACGTGGAGTAGACTATTCTGCCGCCCGGCCTGACGAGCTGGACCGCCTTTTCGAGCAGCTCCATCTGGATGTGCATCATGGTCTCGATGTCACCGACGCTGCGGGAATTCTTGCGGGTCGGGTCCGTTCCCATGAGCCCCTCGCCCGTGCACGGCGCATCGAGCAGTACCTTGTCGAACCGCTCGAATTGGTTGCCGAGCATTCGGGCATCGTTGCAGATGATCACGCTGTTGGTGATGCCGCACCGCTGGATGTTGGCCTTCAGGGCCGCCACCCGCTCCTGGGATCGTTCCACGCCGACGAGCAAGCCCTTGTTCTGCATGGCCTGGCCCATCTGCACGAACTTCGAGCCGGGTGCAGCCGCCATGTCCAGCACCTCCTCGCCCGGTTGCGGGTCGAGAAGGATGGGCGGGATCATGCTGCTCGAGCCCTGCAGCGAGTAGAACCCCTGCAGGTACTCGTGCGTCGCGCCCGGTGCCAACTCGAATTCGGTGAGCCGCCCGAGGTCTTGGTAGCGATAGAAGGCCTTCTCATCGTAGATCCAGAACCCAGTCGAGCACCACGGAATCGGTTCCAAGTGGTATTTCTTGGTGGTCTGCAGGCGCTCGATCAAGGCATCGACGTCGATGTTGTTCTGGTTGACCCTGATCGATGGAACTGGCGGGTGCGAGAAGTTTTGCAGGATGTCGAGCGTCTTCTTCTCCCCGAACAGGAGCAGGTATCTTTCTATCATGTAGTCCTGGTATTGTTCGGCCTGCATGATCTTGGAAATCTCGTCCATGGGCATCACGTGGTGCGCGTAATCACTTTCTTATAGAAACAAGGTTCCATGTGATAAGTCACTTTCGAGTGTGGGGGAATAAGCAATTAAACTCTCTCGCCCTCTGTTTTTGCGATTATGTCTGGCAAATCCACCATCGAAATCGAGATCAAGGCAAGAATCCCGTCGATCGAGGACATGGCCGCTCGTCTCGAGCAGGAGGGGGCCACGTTCGAGGCTGAACTCGACCACGAGGACGTGTACTATGACCTACCCGAGGAAATGGGCACCTTCTGGGCCTCCGACGAGGCATTGCGCGTTAGATCGTCCAAGAACGGGACAGATGGCACCGAAAAGGCGTTCCTGACGTACAAGGGACCTAAACTCGACAAACGCACCAAGACGCGCACAGAGATCGAGGTCGGGATCGAGGACGCCGCTAAGGCAGAGGCCATGCTCGAGGCACTCCGATACCGCCTCGCGGTCGCTGTCCGGAAACATCGCAGGCTCTACCGGCTGGACGACGTCGAGATCACGCTCGACGAGGTGGAGCATCTCGACGACAAGTTCATGGAGCTCGAGATCATGGGCGATGCTTGTAACGCTGACGAGGGCAAGGAACGTCTGTTTGCAACGCTCGAGCGGCTCGGCGTCTCTCGTGACGATTGCGAGCGCAAGTCCTACTTGGAGCTGCTCCTCGAGTGCATGGCTTGAAGGTCCAAGTCACGAGCAAATCGATGTCTACCATTTGAACAATTTCGTGTTTCTTGGCGGCTATCTTTTTCGCAGCATCGGTCACGTGGTGCACGCAATCACTTTCTCGTAGAGACAAGGTTCCATGTGAGAAGTCACTCCCACGTGTCGGGGATAAACAATTAAACTCTCTCGCCCTCAGTTTTTTCGATTATGTCTAGCGAATCCACCATCGAAATCGAGATCAAGGCGACAATCCCGTCGATCGATGACATGACCGCCCGTCTCGAAGCGGAAGGAGCCACGTTCGAGGCAACGCTCGACCACGAGGACGCGTACTACGACCTGCCCGAGAAAATGGGCACGTTCGCAGCCACCGATGAAGCATTGCGCGTTAGGTCGTCCAAGAACGCGACCGAAGGCATCGAGAAGGCGTTCATCACGTACAAGGGGCCGAAACTCGATGCCAGCACCAAGACGCGCACGGAGATCGAGGTCGGGATCGATGATTCTATCAAGGCAAAGGCCATGCTCGAGGCACTCCACTACCGGCTCGTCATCGCTGTCAGGAAACATCGAAGGCTCTACCGGCTGGATGGCATCGAGATCACGCTCGACGAGGTGGAGCATCTCGATGGCGCGTTTATGGAGCTCGAGATCATGGGTGATACTTCCAACGCAGACGAGGGCAAGGAACGTCTGTTTACCACGATCGAGAGGCTCGGTGTCTCCCGCGACGATTGCGAGCGCAAGTCCTACTTGGAACTGATACTCGAGCACTTGGCCTGAAGGTCCAAGTCCGCGAGCAAATCCTCGTATACCAATTGAACGATGTCGTGCTTCCTAGCGGCGATTTGTTTCGCGGCATCGGTATGCATCAATCCCGCCAGGTTCAGGATCTTGTCCCTGAGGTGATCGACGGTGTCCCGCAACGTGCGATGCATTTCGACGGAGTATGCCACTGCACGGACGATGCCTTCCCCGCCGAGTGCGTCCAGCCGGTCCGCATCGGCGAGGATTCCTTCCTCGATCGTGGCCGGCGTTTTCCCGCCCGAGAACGAGTGCGCGAGGATGATCCGCCCGATCCTGTCGACGAGGCCGCTTGGATAGTGCAGGATGCCCGATAGGATGGCGCCCGCGAAGGCGGCCGATCGGACGGCGTGCGGGGCATCGGGATCGGGCACGATGTCCACCAGCGGGTCTAATTTTTCGATGCGGCCAAGATCATGCAGGTAGGCCGCCGCGAGCAACGCATCCTCGTCGATCTCGGGTCTACCATTGCCTTCATCCGCGTTCCTGATCTCGTTCACGAGTCTCTTGCACCAAGCAACCACGCGAAACACGTGATCCCGCCCGTGGGCGAGCGAGGCAAGCATGTAATGCTCGATTAGCGCCTCGAACCATGGCTCGTCGAATTGGCATGGCTGGTCGTCTGTCCGTTCTGGCTCGCTCGTGGGGGGCACCTGTCGTGGCATCGTGGTTCTTGCCTCTGAGCCCATGTTTTTAAGTATGAACGTTATTAAGCCCGCCCGACCTCGTGGCTCTCAGGTGATTATCCACGTGCATCGCGGTTCCAGTTCGAGTTATGTCGATTGACGGCGACTACGCCACCGTCGATTATGGCGGAATGACCAAGAAAGTAAACATCGCTCTCGTGAAAGAGGGTGGTATCGACGTGGATGATTATGTCATCGTGCACGCGGGATGCGCCATTCAACGCATCGATCCTGAAGAAGCCAAGGAAACACTGGAACTGATGACTGAATTGCTCGCGGAATGAACCCAAAAGTTGTTTAGTCCTGATTTTCGGAATAATCCAGCTCCGCTTGGAGGAACCGTTCACGCAGGGCGCGATCGTGCTTCTTTTTCCAGCGGAAGAGTAAGACCAGCCCGACGACGATTGCCGCCACGATGACGATGCTTGCCGTGATGGATAGCTCGGTTGTCATTTCGAGACGAGTCTTGAGCGAGGCGATCTCGGACTCGACGGTGGTTAACACCGCGTTGGCGCTCGCGATGGCAGCGCTAGCTTTGCTGTCTTGATTCGCGGCCAAGAATTGCTGGGCCTGATCTAGGTAGCCAACCGCATCGTTCAGATTGGCTATGATCGGTGCGAGCTCTTGGTTGCTTGCCGCGGAAAGTTGTTGCACCGCGTGGAGGTCCGTCGAGAGCCGGCTCCAGCATGCAGAATAGTCCGTGGCTGCCGAACTCGGATGAAAGCTGGCCCGGTCCAGCGCAGTCGCTGGCAAGATCATGCCAAAGGCGACCACCGACAAGACGAGCAGCGCTGCGGTTCCGCGCGTGACGGCGGTAACTGAGGTCTCCATCGATATTTCTCTAGCATCGATTGCTATTTAGGCCAACGGCACGAAAAGTAGCACGAAGGTCTCAAAACGGTCGTCCTTCGCATGGCTGGGAAACAGGAACACGATGCGGACTTCGAGTATGATATCGAACTCGAGAAGGATCTGCGAAAGAACATCCGGTTTTACCTGAAGGAACTCGAGATGCTGAACGAGACCACGGAATTCGCCCAACCAATCATCGAGGAGATCTTGTTCTTAAAATCGACGACCCGGAACGAGAAGATCCGGACTTACATAGACCGCAAACTTAAAGAACTCGGTATCGAAACGAGCTGAGCGGTTTATCTTCTTCCCATTGTCGTTTGACGTTGGCTCCTAATTCAGGGATATTCTTGAGATGAATAGAAAGATAATGATGTCCACTAGAATTGTAAAAAGGAAAAATCTCTCAGGAATCGTCAAAAAACGCATTCCTGAGTTATTACCTACATTTTCGTTTCTGCTCGGCTGCAAGGCTCACGCACGCGGCGGTGAGAATGCAGAGAGTGATTCCTGCCGGAAACCCGGGGATTGATGCGCCATGCGGCGTGGCCGTTTGCTCGGCGGATTTCGCGCCCTCGCCCAAACCGTTGACCGCGCTCACCGTATAATAATAGGCTTGCCCGTTCGTCAGTCCCGTGTCGGTGAACGTGGTCACGTTGCCAACGGTGGTCTCCAATGTCTCGCTGCCAGATGAGAGGCCGCGATAGATCTTGTAACCGGTAATTGGTGACCCGCTATTGTTCGCCGGCGCTGTCCACGTCAATGTGATCTGGCCATTCCCCGCCGCTGCCTGCAATCCGGTTGGTGCATCTGGCGGGCCGATGGGCATCGCGCTCGTTTCCGAGGCGTTGGTGCCAGCGCCAGCCGCGTTCACCGCTGCGACCGTGAAGTAATAAACCTGGCCGTTCGTCAAGCCAAGGTCATTAAAGTGAGTAACATTCCCGATGGTCGTCACGTAGGTCTCCTGACCCGGGCTCGTGCCGCAGTAAATCTTGTAGCCAGTTATTGGCGATCCTCCATTGCTCGCCGGCGGGGACCACGTGATATAATCATAGCCATTATACCCTTGTGCGGAAAGGGAAGTCGGAGCGCCAGGCAAGGATATGTAATAACATGGCGCGAAGCACACCTCGTCAAGTGAATTATCCGGGAATCCCTGCAGGGTCGAGAGGTGCACGCAACGGCTGACACCCTGATCGAGCCAGATGTAGGGGAAACTGACGTTCTGGATGTAGAGCGAGAGCTCGTTATAGTATAGCTGCCGAAGGGTGGAGTTATCCGTCTCCCGAGCCTCATTTGCCAAGGTGTTTATGGTGGGATCACCCGTGCCGCGAGGATTAGCACCGCTGAGCCCATCGAGAATGGCACCGTCTGAGGAGGAAGGCGTGAGCAGCGGGCCAACGTAGTCATCCGGATCGTTGTAATCGGGCGCCCAGCCAAGGTCAAACATGCCCATCGACATGGGGTGAAAGGTGAGCAAGTTAAGGAAATTGGCCCATGTCGTGCCGGCGCGGGTCACGCTAATGCCGATGTCCGCTGCATCGGCTTGCAGCAGCATCCCGACATCCGCACGATTCAGGCTGTCTGTATTGTACGTGAAATTAAAGCTCGCAAGGGGAGCGTCGTATGGCAGGCCTGTCCAAGGATTCGTGTAGCCCGTGGGATTTCCATACGAAAGATCCCACCAGAAGGTATCATTGGTTAACTGCGATGACGGCACGAGCTTCGCCGAGATCAATACCTCGCGCGCAACCGTGACATTCATAGTCGGGTACGGGATCGAGGCGTTGTAATAATTCATCCCTTGGGGGATCACGCCGTGCAGCGGGGCATTCAACCCCAGGTCGATGGTGTTCAGGAAGTAGTTGTAATCGAAGCAATAGGCGAGGGCCTTCCTGAAGGTCTCGTTTATCACCAGGTCATTCATGGAGACACACTCGATGGTCAGCGTGAGCGGGCCGTTGTCCACAGTGAGGCCGGGCGTGCTTTTGGCCGTCGCAAAGTCCGATGGGAGGACACCTTCGGCGAACGAATCCGACTTGTCAAGCATTATGTTGGACGGGTTAGAAGTGAGGTCGAACACGACGTAGTGGATATGCGCCGGCTTTCCCCAGTACAGCGGGTTCGCGGTGAGATAGACCTTCGCATTCGCCGCACTGTATCCACCGAACGTGTAGGGACCGGTCCCGGTCATGTTTTCCGATACAAACGGAGCATTTCCCGAACCGAATGGGGCTTCAGTATTGGAGTACTGCAGGTATTCCTGCGTGCAATTGGTAATCGCCAACTCGGTCGGGGACATCATGTAGCAGGCGGTAAACGTGAGCAGGTTGAGGAACGGGCCATACGGTACGTTCAGGTTGATCTGGATCTCGTAATTGCTGAGTACCTTGGTGTTCTTGATGATGTTCGTACCATTCGCCCATTGGAAGAGGCTATAGGTGTCGGTCTGACCTTGGGCCGCGGGACAGGCCGGGCTCACGAAGAAAGCGAGCCGGTTGAAATTGTCCTGAACCGCCGTCGCGTTAAACGGGGTGCCATCCTGGAATACCACGCCCGTGCGGAGCGGGATGTCGTACTGGGTGCCATTGGCGGAAACTGTAGGCATTGCGGACGCGAGCAAGGGCTCCAGGGGCGCATTGGGTTCCGTCAGGTTATACCAGTAGAGGCCTTGGCATACTTGATCGATGACGTCGTTGGATCCAGTATCCCAGGTCCAAACTGGATCCATGGAAATTGGATCCGCATCGGTGGCGTAGATGAGGGTATTTGCTGGCGGTGCCGCCTTAGCGGTCGAGAAGAGGTTTGCTGCAGCAATGACCGCTAAACTCATCAATAGCATCAAAATCATTACTCTACGCTTGTACATGTTCTAACTCCACCTTTTATTTTAACAACCAAACCATAATACGATTTCGCAATGGATAGTCGTTAGTTCGGGAATAGGCAATTAACTATTTAAGTTAGTAGGAAGGGCATCTTTTGCCGATTAAAATCAACGCAACTAGATTTGAGCGCACGCTCAAAGTTACTCGGAAGATCGCGAAAACAGAAAGAAGAATGGAATGGCCAGCGGTTTACTCCTTGTCGAGCATCATTTCGACAAGACTGTTGAATGCATCGTCGACCGCGCTACCCGTTTTGGCCGAGGTCTCGAAGTAGGGGAGATCGCCGAGCGTCTTGGCCATGTTCAGGGCCGCGGGCTTGATGACCTGCGCGGGCAAGTCGGTCTTGTTGCCGATCAGGATAGAGGGGACATTGCCGACACCGTAGTCGTTGACGGATTTGAACCAATTCGTCTTTAGATTGGTGAGCGTGGCGGGCCGGGTGACGTCGAAGACATACATGATTCCAGCGGCGCCCTGGAAATACGCCTTGTGCAACATGTAGAACTGGCCTTGGCCCGCAATGTCCCAAATGAGCAATGAAACGCGATTTTCGCCGACAGTGACCGTTTCCTTTGCGATATTTACACCAACAGTGGTGTGGTAAGCATTATCGAATTTTAGCCTGGTGTGCGAGCGTACGAGGCTCGTCTTTCCCACCTCTGCGTCGCCCAGTACGATAACCTTGAACGTGATACCCTCCGCATGGAAGATTTGAATGTCTTTATCCCTGTATGTTTCACGCATCGGCATGATTCAATCCCTTGGTATGAGCTGGTTTTTCGATCTCTGACCTCCCATTGCCTCGTTCTGATATAAAATTGCTGACCAATTAGAGAAGAAGGCGGCAGAAACGTCTCGCGCCCCCGTTTCTTCGACAGGCTCAACAAAAGTGAGGCAACGGACTTCACGTGCCAACGCTCCATGGCTCGTAGTAGGTCGATCTAGCTCGTCGCGACCAATCTTCTCGAGTCACACTTAGCTTTTCATCACCACGTAAATATATTTCGAGCGGGGCGCATTTACTGCACAAGGAAGGACCCGAAATAACTAAAAAAAAGAGAAAGAAAAAGATATCCCTTTCCCTATCCCTCATTCCTTGTTTTTCGCAAGATAATGCTTCACCGGTATGAGAAGCCGCTGCGGGATGCTTGCTGCGATGATCTGGTTTCTCTCCATCTCGCAGGCGAGTAATTCCGCGTCGGTGAGCACCTTGAGCTTCCGCGTGAGCACCTGCCTATCTATGACCTCGCCCAACAGTGTCGCGAGATCTGATGTCGAGATTTCTGGATAAATGTAGATATTTTTCAAGATCAATCCATACGTGTCCTTGCTAAGGTAGTAATGAAGCAGATCGAGGTTCCGGTCTGCATCCTTCTTGAAATACACCTTGTTACTATTGATGGTCGCCGGCCGGATGAATTCAAACAGCTGGAGCATTTCCAGGTGAAGCGAGACGGTCCTCGAATCTGAGTTGCAATAGGAGCGGATGCGCGAGAAATGCGCGCCAGGCTTCCTGCAGATCAAGTCGTATATCTTGTTCCGCATCGAGTTCTCCAGGACCATCTCCCGCGTGAGTGCCCTTCGTTCGAACACTATGCGCTTGGCGATCAGCCCGTCCATGGCGGCCCTGATCGCGTCGGGCGACGCGTTCTTCACCTCCTTGAAGGCCTGCGCGTAAAAAGCTTGGATGTCGAGCAGGTAATGCTTTCGCATCAAGCGCTTCGCCAAGAGCAGGAGGGTTATCTCGAGGGGAGAGAGCTCGACGTGGTACTTGGACAGGATGGTCGTGCCCAGCCCCTGCATCGCGGAATCGTCGTGATTGGCTTCTTCCACGAGTTCAGGATCGTGATCGTGTGCCACGTGCTTCCCCCCGTTCAAGGATCGTTCTCCGTTTCTAGCTGGTCGCTGAAGATATCGTCGATGTATTTCGGCCTCGCCGAAGGCTCCTTGTTCGCCAGCACCGTGAGGAGCATCTCGACCTGTTCAGGATCCAGCGAGAGCTGGTTTATCCGGTCGATCACGTCGGGTTCGAGAACCGTGAGGCTGGGAGCCTCGAGCGGTATGGATTGGGCCATGTCCTCATCCTCCCTCGCGGCCCGCCGCGTCGACGGGAAGGGTTGCTTGCAGACCCAACAGGTCTCGTTGATGTTGGCCAAAGCATCTGCACAGGCGCGGTGGTACCGGGCGGTCTTGCAGGACGGGCAGATGAAGATGTCACCGATGAGTTCCTGCTTGCACACCAAGCACTGGCCAGCAGATGCGTCGATGCGCATCTCAGCCTCCGCCTTTTGCAACTCCTCGGGCGAAGCACGGGGAACCTCGGGCTCGGGCAAGCCGAGCAATTTTTTGCCAGCGATATTCGCCGCCAGCACCTCCACGAACTTGGCTGGCGTCTGCTCCGGCACGCCCGGCGGTGCCCAGATCTTGGAGAGCCGGCGTCGCTTTTCAATACTCCTTGAAGGGCTGGTTGCGGCCCATGAAGGGTTGTTCCCTGAAAGGATGTCCTTTAGAGGGATGTCCCCGAAGGTGTGAATCGGTTCTTTATTTTTGTTCCGAGTCGCGCGCCTCGGAATAATGACTCTCTTCTGCACAAAGTAACCGCCCACCGCGACGACAGCGAGCATCCCGAACACGAAGATCACGATGATCGTGATATTGATTCCACCACTGGATTTGCCCCCGGCCGCGACGATGTTGAGTTCGACTTGGATTCCGGGTTCAGAGGTGCCGCTAAATTGTCTAAGCGAGAATTGCTCAATCGCGGTGTAACTTACTGTGACGTTTAAACTGGCGGTCTGGCCGCTCGTCGGAATTTTAACGTTGATGCTGACAATAGTGCTTTCATAGGCAGGAACCGTGATCGTAGGGGTCACGTATACTAAAATATAGGCACCAGAATTGAGTGTCACTGTTACATTCGCATCGAGGCCACCCGTGTTCGTTAACGTCACGTTAAGCAGGAAAGAGTCACCTGCCGTGTAATTCTTGATAATAGAAACGATCGCGATGTTGGTGATGAGAATGCTCGCCGGAGCCGGGATCGTGATGGTTTGGTTGTGGCTCCCCGAACTCCCGCTTAATAGATTTCCCGAGATTGCCTCATGACCGGTGAATGTAGCGCCGATGGAGCCCGTCACGTTCGCGCAGGAGACAACCACAGTAAACTCGAAGTAGCCCGAACTACCGGCATAGATGGTCTTCGGCACTGGTGAAGAATAGATGAGCCAAGTGGGCGACACCAGCGAGGCAAAAACATCGGTGACGTCCGTGCCACCCGTGTTGTTGAAGTAAACGTCCACGGTAAACGATCCACCATTATACAATCCCTGCGGAGCCGAGTAGGTCATGTTCGTGATCGAAATGCTCGCGCGGGCCAAGATAGTGGTGATTAGGGTGTAGGGACCCGAACTGCTCATTAAACGGTTGGAATATTCCTCGGTACCGTTCCACGTCGCACTGATGGTCACCACGCTTGAAATGGCGTTGGCTGCGATGGTCACGTTGAAATATTGATACACGGTCGTGCCTGCAGGGACGGTCAGCCACCCCGACGAGTTGGACGTCAGCCACCAGTAATCGCCAATGCCAAGCACGGCTGAAACGTTGCCGGAAGCGGCCGACGTTCCGGAATTCGTAAACGCGACTCGGAGGACAAAGGACATCCCGGCAACGTAGGTCCCATTGCCCGTCTGGAAAGTGATGCCCGTGATCGTAACGTTTGCTTGGTTCAGCGTGGTAAAGGTCACGGCGGCGGAATCCTTGGTGAAATTGCTTGGGTTGTTGCCGTTGAACACGGCATTGAAGGAAACCAGGCCAAGGCTGGCAGAGCCGGTAACGATCACGCTGAAATATTCGGACACGGCCATGCGTTTGTTGATTAGCAGGTCCATGTACGTCGTGTTTACCGTGAAGCCATTGTATCCAGCAAAGCTCAGCGACAGGCTGCCATTATTCACGTTCGTTGTACCTTGCGAGTTATCGAGCAAGACCTCCACCACGAACGTGTCGCTGTCCCCGACAAAGACCTGGCGCCCGCCCACGATCGAGGCAACGACATTGAACGGGGCAAGGACGACCGATATGCTCGTGCCGGAAGTCACCTGGGCAATGGGCCTGCCCGAGATGGCTTCCGTTCCAGAGAACGTAGCACCGATCTGGATGTGGGTGTTGTTTGGCGTTGACGCGGACAGGAAGAACTGGATTTGCACGCCGATGCGGCCATTTGCCGGCACGTACAGCCCCGTGCTCTGGTTAACTGGCGTCGGGTTTTGGGCCCATGACGAGTTAAGCGTCAAGGCCACGGAGCCTAGGTTCACCGGCGTGCCGCCCGTGTTCCGGACGACGACGGTTGCAGTGAGCCAGACATTGGGCGTGGCTTTGCTTAGGGTGGCATTCGTGGTCACCGAGCTGATGACGATCTGCGCCTGTGATAGGATGACGACATTCAAATAGTTGCTACCCGAAAAACCATTAACAGGATTCGACGTGATCGCATCGGTACCCGAGCATGCCGCGGTGATCGTCAAAGGGTTTGTGGTAGTTGCAGTGGCACCAACCGTGACCAAGAAATCGATAGTTCCAGTCCCACCAGCGGTAATCGAGATTACATTCGACGCGTTGCTCGATATCCATGAATAAGGGCCAAATGAAGGCGTCACAGTTACCGCGTTCGCACCGTTCGTTCCGTTGTCCTTGATCGTGATTCTAATGGTGAACGCAGTGCCGCCGATGTAGGTGCCGTTGCCGGTCATGTAGATGATGCCCGTGATCGGCAGGGTTTCTTGGTTCTTTATCGACACGCTCAACGTGTTTGTCGCGGCGGTCAACGGGGTGTTAGAGATCTCCTCGTTACCCGTGGCCGTCGCGGTGATCGTTACTGCATTGTTCGTAGCCGCGTTATCAACAACCGTCACCAGTATGGAGATGTTCAGGCTGCTACCAGCCGCGATCGAGATCGGGGTGGATGCCATTGCAGAGAGACCCGCATAACCGCCGAAAGTCAGCACGGCCACGACGTTCACCGCCTTCGCGCTACCCGTTGCCGCCGTGTTCGCCACGACGACGTAGGCGGTGAACGATTCACCCGCGATGTACGTCTCGTTGCCGTTGGTCGGGTGTATCGTGACCGACGTGATCGCGAGCACCGCCGTTGCCCTGATGCTCACACCAGTCATGTTTGTAGCCGGGGTCAATACTGCGTTAGAGATCTCCATGTTCCCCATGGCCGTCGCCATGACGGTCACCACCGACGTCGTCACCCCCGGTGCAACCGTCACCAGGAAATTGAAGTTCACCGTAGAGCCAGCATCCACCGTTTGCGATGCAGAAGCGTTCGCGGATAGGTAGGTGTAACCGCCATATGTCAGGGCAACGGTGACACCGAGAGCCCTCGCGCTCCCCGAGGGTGCCGTGTTCTGCACGGCCACGCTGAACCCGAAGGTCATTCCCGCCACGTAGGTGCCGTTCCCGGTCGTGCACGTGATGCTTGAAATTGCGAGTGAAGCTTGTGCCTTGATCGCGGCCCCCAGCGCGCTCGGGCCCGCGCTCAGCGCGCGGCCCGACCATTCCTCGGACCCTGATGTGGTCGCGCTGATCGTGACCGCCGACGTCGTCGCACCGGCCAGCACCGTCACCACGATGTCGATGTTCGCACTGCTGCCAGCCGCGATAAAGACCGGCGACGATGCCGATGCCGATAGGCCACCGTAGCCCCCGAAGGTCAGCGTCACGACCACGTTTGCTGCACCCGCCGCACCCGCCGCCGCCGTGTTCTGCACGACCGTCTGCACCGAGAAGGTCTGGCCGCCAATGTATGTCCCGTTGCCCGTGGTCAACGTCACGCTCGAGATCGCCAGCGTCGCCTGCCCCATGATGGCCACGTTCACCGTGCTCGGGCCAGCGCTCAACGCTCGGCCCGAGATTTCCTCGGACCCTGAAGCCGTCGCGCTGATCGTCACCGGATTCTGGCTCACCGCAAACACCGAGATCGTCACCTCGATGCTGATGGGTTGGCTGCTACCCGCCGCGATCGAGATGAGGGACGATGGGGGTGCCGATAGATAAGCGTAACCATCGAAACTTAACGTAACCACGACATTGACGGCTTTCGCGCCGCCGGCGGCCGCCGAGTTCTGGATGGTAGTTGTCACCGTGAAGGTTTGGCCGGCCACATACGTGCCATTCCCTGTCGTGCATGCGATGCTTGTGATCGCCAGCACCGCCTGCCCCCTGATGCCCACGTTCACCGTGCTCGGCCCCCCGCTCAACGAACGATTCGTCATTTGTTCGGTACCAGTCCACGTTGCGGATATTACAACCGGATTTTGAGTTGCCGTTCCAAGTGCCACGGTGACCAGAAAATCGACGTGGCCCGTGCCGCTACTCGGCACCGTGATGGAAGCCGACGAGTTGGAACTCAGGTAGCTGAAGCCCCCATAGCTCAACGCTGCCGAGACCCCCGTCGCCGAGAGGTTTCCCGTGTTCGAGAACGAGACCCGCACGGTAAATATTTGGCCACCGACATATGTCCCGTTACCGGTTAAAAATGAAAAGTCATTGATCGCCACGTTTGATTGAAGGGATGCAGACGGTATCGCGCTTGCTTCCGCGGAGATCGTGCCATTGCCTGCCGCGTTCACGACTTGGACCTCGAAGTAATAGACCTGCCCGTTCGTAAGGTTCGTGCTCGTGTAGGTTGTCGTGTTCCTGATCGTCACGAGCAACACCTCGCCGCCCGACACCGTTCCCTGATAAATCCGGTAATTTGTGATCGGAGAGCCCCCGTTGCTCGCCGGCACTGCCCAGTTCAACATGACCTGCTCGTTCCCTGCGGTCGCTACCAGGTCTTGCGGTGCACTCGCGAATCCGTGATTCGCCTTGTTTACCAAGGGATATGGGTCTTGATTCGCGCCCGCGCCATTTATTTGATATGGAATGTTCCAGACCCTGCCGTCATTGGTGGCCGAGGGATTTTGGGCGAGGTAGTCCCCATAATAATTGCCCGTTTGGTCGTAATACCACTGGTTGGCGGGCGAGTCGCTGCATGCCTGATACCCGGTATTGGCGAAGAAATTGTTCCCCCATATGAGGTTGTCTTTGCTCTCACCATACAAGTAAATTCCGTCACCGTTGTTCTGGCAATTGTTGCCGACAACCGTGATGTTGCTCGCATCATACAATAAAATTCCATCACCTCCGTTGTCCGAGCAATTATTGTCGACAACCGTGGTGTTGTTCGCATCATCCAAGTAAATCCCATATAAGTTATTCGGGCAATTGTTGCCGACAACTGAGATGATGCTCGCCTCCTGCAACCAAATCCCAAAGTCGCCGTTCGAGGTGCAATTGTTGCCGGAAATCGTGTTGTTGCTCGCAGAATACAAGTAAATCCCATTGTAGTTGCTCGGGCAATTGTTGCCGAATACCGAGGTGTTGCTCGCCTCCTGCAAGCAAATCCCATAAATATTATTCGGGCAATTGTTGCCGACAATCGTGTTGTTGCTCCCGGAACCCAACATAATCCCATCGTAGTTGTTCGGGCAATTGTTGCCGGAAATCGTGTTGTTGTCTGCAGAAGCAGACAACAGCCAAATCCAAATCCCAGCATGGACGTTGTTCGCGCAATTATTGCCGGAAATCGTGTCGTCAGTGCAGGAACCCGACAAGTAAAGCCCAATATTACACGAATAAATGCTGCAATTGATCACGTCGACGTGCATGCAATTGTAAAGATCGATCCCATCATAACTCGAATTCCCGGTCGAAACACTGCATTTTAAAATGTCAAGATACACGTTCACATTTTGGATATCGATGGCATCGCTCGAGTTTTCGCTGATAGAGCGATCTTGAATAATATATGGTGATCCCGCACTACCATCCCCTGAACTCGCGTATGTCGCGATTTGAGAGTCCCCGTTGATGGATATCAACGAAGCAGATGGCTCGAGATCGTTTTCACTGCTCGTCCAGGAGAATGGTGCGCCCGACCGCGGAATCTGAATCGCACTGAAAAAAGCCAATGATACCACGATACTCACGCCGAGTATGATCACGAGCCCCGTACCGAATTTCAACCCCGTCATTTCCTTCATTTTTCCCCTTCTCCATATTTTTAACGCATTTCCCTTGAGTAGCCCGAAGTTCAAGGAACAAGATGTATATTTCGAGCCTTTTTCTTATAACGAGATCATCCAAACCGAACAAGTTGATCGATTCAATCCCGCCAGATCGCATTGAATGCAGTGTATGTCTGGTGACACTTCCAAAATATTCAGGATTGAATGGATCGAGTAGCTATGCAGATGCCTTTTCTTTTCGAGGAAAAATCTTTATGACTTCTTTCATATCCAGCTAAAAATCAGTGTCAAAAAAGAGGAAAGGATAATAATGGAAGCAATGGGGTCTCACTTGTTGGGACTTTCCTTCCTGCTGGCCCATGCAGACCGGATGAGCGCATCGATCGAGAAGCCGAGGAACCCGCCCACGCCGCCGGCCAGCCCGCCGATGACCAGCGTGAGGGCCAGCCCGATGCCCGCGAGCCCGGTGGCCCCGACGATGATGGCCACGACGAGGTCCATCACCTTCCACGCGGGCCCGATGGCCACGTATACCAGCGCGATCGTGAGCCACGCCAGCGCCACGCCGGCGAACCCGACCCACCACGCGATGCCGGCCTTCTTCCTGATGGCCATTCCCCCGATGAACCCGCCGATGATGGCGAGCTGCCACACCGTCGTGAGCGTGAGCAGGAGCCCCACGGCATACGTGACCACGAGCCCCCATAGCCAGTCCCACGTGGAGAGGCTGGTCCAAAACCATTCCTTGAAGTCTGCCATGATATCATGCACCTCCCTTGAAAGTCAAAGTGCTCTTCACGTCGCCCGTCGGAAAAGCGGAGTACGATGCGAAGTACCACATGGGGTGGTACTGGCCTGCGAGGAACAGCGCGAGCTGGTCGGCGTAGTGGGGCGAGGCAGGATCGCCGCTCGATCCGCCCGGGATCACGTCGACCGAGTTGCTCATGTTCGACAGGTCGACGATCATGCGCTCGGACGACCCGCCCCCCGACACGCCGAGATACCCGGCGAAGGTCGCCGAGACCGTGATCGCGGAGCCGTTCGCCGGGTAGGGCCCGAGGCTGAGCGCACCGAGGCCGGTAAGCGCCGCGAACAGGTCCTGGTGGATGCTGCCATAGAGCCAATCTGCCGGTTGCATCCCCGTGAAGGTCTTGGATGCCTGCAGGAAAGCGATGCCGCCGTAGATGGCCTCGTAGATCACGTCGTCCCGGTCATCTGTCTTGACCCCGGATGTCGAATTGCTCTGGAACCAGATGGAGCTGGTGGCGTTTATGGACAGGTTTTCCAGTACGTCGTCATTTGGCAACGGGATTGCCACGCCACCGCCGACATTCTGGTTGAGCCGCTGCAGGAACGTGTCGTTCCTGAACGTTTCGTATATGGCCGCGAAGATGGTCGGTGCGGCCAGCGACTTGTCCATCTGGTACTGGGCGATGCTGTCGTTCCAATCCTGCAACAATTGCATGGCAGCAGATAAGGTGCCATTCTTAGAGCTAGCGGGGAAGTAGGAAGGATTGTGATATACGTTTAGCACCATGGGCACGAACCACGACGCGATGCCGTCATAATCATCGAGCTGGATGGCTTCCATACCTGCAATCGAGATGTCCGATTCGGTGGCGAGCAGGTCGTTGATACGCTGTGCCCGGTAGCCGACATCGGCGCTGTCCTGCGTGTAATACGGATACTCCGGGCCGGCAGATTCTTGATTCGATGATTCGAGGTATTCTTGGCTGGGATTGGTGGCGCTCGGGAGCTGGTCCATAGGAACATCGCCATACCACCCGTGGAGCCCCTGCGAACCGTTCTGAAGGAAAGCGACCGGCACGGTCGAGTTGGCAATCTCAGCAGCGGTCACCCCATGCCGGAGCGGCACCAGACCCGTGCAGCGAATCGCGATGTTCTTGGCATCTGCATAGATCACGTTCTGGCTCGGGAGGTCGAAGTATTGGAGGGAATCGTTGAACTCGGCAAAACTTTGTGCGTGATCGAACCCGTAGACTGCCAAGAAGGTCATGGTCATGTTTGTCAGGGCGACCCACTTGAACGCGACCGGCACGTCGGTATAGGGATTCGTCATGAGTGGCCCGTCCCGCGTGAACCTGATCGTGTAAGCCACGGTTCCCTCGCCTTTCACGGGTATCTGCTCGGTAATAGAAGTATACGGGTAGTAGGTGCCGTTGTAGAAGTATTCCGTGCCCGCGCTATTGCTGTTGTACTCATACCAGTCAATTTCGTCCTGTCCAGTGTTTGTGAGTCCCCAGGCCACGTTCTGGTTGTGGCCAACGATGACGAGCGGGGCTCCAACGAGCGTGAACCCTGTCACGTCAAGATTCGTGTCCGTGGCAACGATCTGCGCCTCGTACCAAATCGGGGGCAGGCTCCAATCGAGGTGCATGTCGTTGCACAGGATGGGATAGCCCGTCGATGATTTCGAGCCGTTGATGACCCAGTTGTTCGAGCCGTCCAAGGCGTTCTGCTTCAGGATCGCATAAGGGTCGGCCGTGGCATTCGCGTACAACGCGATGGCGTCGGAGATGGCCTGCGTCTCGGTCTGCACCGACCCCGCTGGGTGGATGTCCGGGTAGGACCCGAACGTTGGTACGACCGGGATCTGGAACGGTTGCTCTAGCGGGTAGAGCTGCTCGATGATATTTGGGTACATCAACGACCCGTTGACGTACTTCAACGACCCATACGTGTCGTTAATGTAGGTCCGGAAAAGATCGTTCATATCGAACGTGAGGTCGTACTCCATGTATTTCTGTAGGCCGAATACGTTTGCGGGCGTCCATCGAGTCGGCGCGATACCGAGCAGGTGGAATTCGAGCGGCAGCTGGCTTTGCGGCGTGGTGTTGATGTAATAATTGATCCCGTTGCAGTATGACTGCAGGAGTCCGTAGAGCGTGGCATTGGTCTTCTGGACGTATGTCGATAGGTTATCAGCGGCCGCTTGGAGTTCCAGCGCGCGGAAGAACTCGTCGGTGGGAAGGGCGGAGGGGCCGGTGATCTGGCTCAGCGTGCCCGAGATCTCCCTGAGTTCGAGTTCCAGCTGGACGAGCCGGTCGCTGGCCTGCATGTAGCCGAGTACGAAATCCGCGTCGCTCTCGTACTGGGCGTAGATGTGTGGGATGCCGTAGGAGTCGCGGACGACCGTGACCGTCCCCTGAATGCCCGGTAGATTCGAAAACGTCTCCACGGACTGGTAGCCATGCTCGACGCTCCAAACTCCACCGTCCGGGTTGAACAGGCTCCCCAAGACCGGTATACCACTGCCGAGGGGCAGGGAAAATCCGAGCGTCACGCCGACCAAGACCGCGCCGGCGATTACCACCCTCGTGATATTTTTTCCAAGTGTATTCAATACAATCAACCTTGACTTCTTGCAAATGTCTTACTCATTACTCATTAATCAAATTCCTCCAAAAAGCCAGCGATATCCCACCAATATGGGAGCTTAGGACAAACACGGTCGTGATGACAAATGCAATTTTGCCCTACCTGCGACAATGTCCTGCTGGTAAGGATCCGGCAGAAAAAGAAGTTTCTCGCCTGCACCTGCGGGTACCAGATGGCCTTCAGCAAGGCGTTCGAGGACCAATACACGATCACTGACAAGGGCGCTGTGGGAAATGAAACCTTGACAATCATCGTCGTATACGTGCCTTTATCGCAACGTTAAGGGCTGGGGGAACCGTATTTCCCGAAATGCCGCTCACAGGGTTGTTCGTGATGGCCTCGGTGCCGGTCTAGTTTACTCGGATCAGCACTGAGCGCCAGATCGCACTAGATGCAGTTTATACCAAGTGATCCTTACAAGGATTTCAAGATTGATTGGATCGAGCAGTTTTTTATCGTCTTTCCTAATTGAGGAACATGAATTACAATTTCTATTAGATTTGGTTAAAAAAATTGACGTAAAAAGAAAAACTTATAAAAAATAAAGCACTCGGGTCTCAAATCTCGGCATGGCCCTTCCTTCTGGCCCATGCGGACCGGATTAATACGTCGATCGAGAAGCCAAGGAACCCACCCACGCCGCCGGCCAGCCCGCCGATGACCAGCGTAAGGGCCAGCCCGATGCCCGCGAGCCCGGTTACCCCGACGATGATGTCCACGACAAGGTCCATCACCTTCCACGCGGGCCCGATGGCCACGTATACCAGCACGATCGTGAGCCACGCCAGCGCCACGCCGGCGAACCCGACCCACCACGCGATGCCGGCCTTCTTCCTGATGGCCATTCCCCCGATGAACCCGCCGATGATGGCTAGCTGCCACACCGTCGTGAGCGTGAGCAGGAGCCCCACGGCATACGCGACCACGAGCCCCCATAGCCAGTCCCACGTGGAGAAGCTGGTCCAGAACCATTCCTTGAAGCCTTCCATGATATCACGCGCCTCCCTTGAAAGTTAGCGTGCTCTCCACGTCACCCTTTGGGAACCCGTGCGCCGTTGCGAAGAACCACATGGGATGGTATTGGCCCGCGAGAAACAACGCGAGCTGGTCGGCGTAGTGGGGCGAGGCAGGATCCCCGCTCGAACCGCCAGGGATGACGTCGACAGAGTTGCTCATGTTCGAAAGATCGACGATCATGCGCTCTGATGATCCGCCGGTCGACACGCCGAGATATCCTTCGAACGTCTGCGAGACCGTGAACTCGGAGCCGTTCACGCCATATGGGCCGTCGCTGAGCGCCCCGAGGCCCGTGAGGGCCGCGAACAGGTCCTGATGGATGTCGCCGTAGAGCCAGTCCGCCGGCTGCATCCCGGCATATATTTTGGATGCCTGCAGGAAAGCGATTCCGCCGTAGATTGCCTCGTAGATCACGTCGTCCCGGTCCATTGTCTTGGGCCCGGACGTCACGTTGCTCTGGAACCAGATCGAGGTCGTCGCATTCTTTGACAGATTTTCCAACACTTCGTCCTGCGGGAGGGGGATCTCTGCGCTAGCGACCACGTTGGATATTATGCTGGTGATCACGTTGTGGTTTAACCGGCCAAGAAACGTGTCATTATAGAACGTTTCATAGATGGCCGCGAAGATGGTCGGGGCAGCCTTGGACTTGTCCATCTGGTACTGGGCGCTGCTGTCGTTCCAGTCCTGCAACAATTGCATGGCGGTGGCGAGGGTGCCATTCTTTGCGCTGGCAGGGAAGTAAGCGGGATTGTCATACACGTTCAACACCATGGGCACGAACCACGACGCGACAGTGTCGTAGTCGTCCAGCTGGATGGCCTCCATGCCGGCAACCGAGATGGACGAGTTGGGAGCCGTGGCGAGCAAATTGTTGATGCGCCGGGCCCGGTAGCCGAAATCGATGTTATCTTGCGTGTAATAGGGATATTTCGGCCCCGCTGATACTTGGTTCGACGACTCCAGATAACATTGCTTCGGGTTGGTAGCGCTCGGGAGCTGGTCCATCGGGATGAACCCGTACCACTCGTGGAGCCCCTGCGACCCGTTCTGTAGGTACGCGCACGGTACCGTGGATGAGTTGATTTGTGCTGCGGTCACCCCGTGGCGTAGTGGCACGAGGCCCGTGCACCGGATGGCGATATTTCCCGCTGTATCCGCGTAGATCACGTTCTGGCTAGGTAGCTGGAAGTATTGAAGGGACGCGTTGAACTGGGCGAAATTCTTTGCATGGTCGAACCCGTACACTGCCAAGAACGTGGTCGTGTTCTGAGTCAAGGCAACCCACTGGAACGCGACCGGCTCGTCAATCACCGTGTTCGTAATGACAGGCCCGTGCCGCGTGGCCTTGATGACGTAATCGACGGTGCCCTCGCCCTTCACGGGAATGTGCTCGTGCACGATCGTGTAGGGATAGTAGGTGCCGTTGTACAAGTAATCCGTGCTGTTCCCCTTATAAAAATACCAATCGATGTGGTCTTGTCCGGTGTTCGTGAACCCCCAAGCTACTTGCTGGGTATGGCCTACAATGACCATGGGCGTGCCGACGAGCGTGAATCCGGTCACGTCGAGCCCCGTGTCCGCGGCGACGATCTGCGCCTCGTACCAGATTGGAGGCAAGTTCCAATCGAGATGCATGTCGTTGCAAAGGATCGGGTACCCCGTGGTCGATTTCGAGCCGTTGATGACCCAGTTGTTCGAGCCGTCGAAGGCATTCTGCTTCAGGATCGCATAAGGGTCGGCCGTGGCATTCGCGTACAACGTGATGGCGTCATAGATGGCCTGCGTCTCGGTCTGCACCGACCCCGCGGAGTGGATGTCCGGGTAGGACCCGAACGTTGGTACGACCGGGATCTGGAACGGTTGCTCTAGCGGGTAGAGCTGCTCGATGATATTTGGGTACATCAACGACCCGTTGACGTACATCAACGACCCATACGTGTCGTTAATGTAAGTCCGGAAGAGATCGTTCATATCGAACGTGAGGTCGTACTCCATGTATTTCTGGATGCCGAACACGTTCGCGGGTGTCCACCGGGTCGGCGTGATGCCGAGTAGGTGGAATTCGAGTGGCAGCTCGCTTTGCGGCGTGGTGTTGATGTAATAGTTTATGCCGTTGCAATAGCTCTGTATGAGCGCATAGAGCGTGGCATTAGTTTGTTGGACGTACTTCGACAGGTTATCCGCGGCCGACTGGAGCCGCAGCGTCCTAAAAAACTCGTCGGTCGGGAGGGCTGAAGGCCCCACGACTTGGGCCAGCGTGCCCGAGATCTGGCGCAGTTCGAGTTCGAGCTGCACGCCCCGGTCGCGGGCCTGCATGTAGCCCATGATCATGACCGCATCACTCTCGTATTGGGCGTAGATGTGGGGAATGCCGTACGAATCGCGGACGACCGTGACGTTCCCGATCATCCCCGGAAGGCCGGAAAAGGTCTCCACGGACTGGTATCCGTGGTTGACGCTCCACACACCACCGTCCGGGTTGAACAGGCTCCCCAGGACCGGTATACCGCTACCGAGGGGCAGGGAAAATCCGAGCGTCACGCCGATCAACACTGCTGCGGCGATCACGGCCCTCGTGACATTTTTTCCAAATTTGTTCAATACAATCAACCTTGACTTGTTGTAAGTGTTTTGTTCAAATTCCTTCAAAAAGCAACCGATATTCATCCCATGGGCGGATCGCCGGTTCGCGCACGATGCATGAAAATGTTTCCAACACGCATCTGCGAAATTATTTTCAAACGAAGCCATAAGACGCCCGAAATGATGGATGAGGACAAACACGGTCGTGATGACAAATGCAATTTTGTCCAAACTGCGACAACGTCCTGCTGGTCAGGACCAAGCAAAAAAAGAAGTTTCTCGCCTGCACCTGCGGCTACCAGGTGGCCTTCGACAAGGAGTTCGAGGACCAGTATACCATCACCAACAGGGGCCAAGCGGGAAGCGAAGCCTTGACGCTCATCGTGCCCACGAAGGTGAAGGACGCCGACAAGGTCACCGACGAGGATCGGGAGGCCAACGACGATTTGTTCGAGCCTTATGAAGAGGATTGAACAATTCTCGTGAACATCCACGGTCACACTCTTTTTTCTATCTTCCCTTATCATTCTTTATTGTTAAAACCCAATGATGTGCACGTTACATACTTGGTCGTCATCCTGACGGGATCAAACCGAAAAAGAGCGAATCCCGGGTGAAAACAAGCATTTGGAAGGGCATTACAACATGATCAACAACGGTGGTTATGTTGCCTCGTCGGGGACGTTAAGCACGATGTTGAACTCGGTTTCCAGCCGGTTCTGGTATGACTCGATCGTGTCTTGAAACTCGCCCAGTTCCCCCTCGAAGCCCGGGTTGAATTCGATGATGGTCTCGTATGTCGATATGGCGAACGTGAGCAGCTCGGTCGCGAAGGATTGCATGGAGACATCCTCGCGGTAGACTTTTCCCCCGAGCAGCTCATCGTCGTCTACCTGGGCAGGGTTGAATTGCAGGCTGACGCGTATCGTGTCCTTGTCGATCACCTGGGCATTGAAAAAGGTGCCGGTGTAGCAAAATTCGCCCTGGAAGATGGCATCGGGTCGTCTCTCGTTCCCGGCCGCCACTGCATTGATGATGTTGCCGAGCAGGTCAAGCATCTCGAACGCGCTCTCGTACAGGTGGACCTTGAGTCCATCCGGGAAATATTGTTCAGGCAGCGGCCTTCCACCCAAGAAAAAGACTTGCACTGGGGCGATGAGGTCCAACAGGTCGCTGCCGGGTACTAGATCAAGCGCATCGGTGATCAGTTCGATCGAGACCATGTCTTGGCACCCACCACGAGTTTTATATTGGATCGCAATAGTATCGTAAAAATCTTATATAAATCCAGCTTGAACAAAAGATTGTTGAAATTATTCCAGCGGATGGACATTCAAACGGTTTTGTTTTCAAGAGTATTCTATAAACGCAGGGCTTAATCATGCAAGAAAAAACGTGCTTTCCCTTCCCGGGAATCGATGGCGTGCGCGTGTGCTGTCACGCCGAGCCTCCCCTGTCCGTGAGCCGCATCGAATATCACGGGCGGGGAATCACCGAACCGACTGGCGATACGTGTGATTCATGCAATGCAATCATGAAACAAGGCGAGCTGTCCCCCGCGTTCGCGAGTCTCGTCGGTCGCATCTATAATTTTCTCAAGGGCAATCTTGATGGCGATTTTCGCGACATCCTGACCCCCGATCTGATTCAAAGCCTCTATCCAGGCGTGTTCAAGCAGGATGTCATGAGGACCCTCATGGGAACGCGCATGGGGGAGACCATCTCGTACGGTGCCCTCGCGGCCAAAGCCGGCCATCCCGGCTCGGCGAGGGCGGTGGGAACGGCCATGCGGACCAACCCGCTCCCGATTCTCGTTCCCTGCCACCGCGTCGTTGCGGGGAACGGGCTCGGGGGATACGCCGGCGAGAAGGAAGGCGTTCTCATGGACATCAAGCGGCGCCTCATCGAACTCGAGCAAAGCGCCCCCGCGCGGTGCGACGAGAAGATCATGGCCGATGCGGTCTCGATCACGCAGGACACCGTTAGGCGTCTGCAGGATAGCATTCCGGAGGGACGATCATCGTGACAGACGACAAGCTGTTCCTCCCGCCCTCGGAGAGCCTGTTTCCCATCCCGGCGGTCATGGTTTCCTGCTGCTCGAAGGATGGCACGCGGAACAACATCATCACGCTCGCGTGGGTAGGCACGCTGTCATCGAATCCGCCAGAGATCGGTATCTGCATCCGCCCCTCCCGTTACTCGCACGACATGATCGAGGCGACGGGCGACTTCGTGGTCAATATTCCCTCGGAAACGCAGGCCAAGCAGGCGGACCTGTGCGGCCAAGTCTCGGGAAGGCACGAAGATAAGTTTGCGCTCTGCGGGCTGACGCCCGCCAAGGCAAGAAAAGTAAAATCGCCCATCATCAAGGAATGCCCGATGAATATCGAATGCAAGCTCGTGCGCGTCATCAAGGATTACTCGAAAAGCCACCACCTGTTTCTCGGCGAAATCGTGAGCGTCGACGTGAGCGCAGAGTATGGAGAGGAAATGGACATTTCCAAGATCAAGCCACTCGTGTTCTGCAACGGCGAGTACTGGAGCCTCGGCCAGTTCTTAGGCACGATGGGCTTTTCAAAAGAAGATTCAGGCTCAGGATAGCAGGAACGTCTCGAAGCTCGCTTGGATCTCGGCTTTCAACTGATCCACTTTTTCCCCAAGGTTTTGCGTAAAACCTTGGAACAATTCATCAAGCAATTCGGCGTAGATGGTGCGCTTTTCTTGAACGGGATATTGATCCACGTTCCTGAGCAAGACACGGTGTTCCTTTTGGAATTTCTTCAAGCCACGCACGAGTTCGTCTTGGAATAGTTTTGGATCGAGATCCGGGATGGAAGTAACGATCGATTCCAGATTCTGGAAGAAGAAGGCGCGCTGGCGCGTGTTCAGTGCGAGGGAATCCTTGAACACGGCATCCGTGACGCTTTCGAACAACGGTTGGAGTTCGATCTCGGTCACATCCCTTCCTGCTATCACGATGAAGTAAAACGGTTCCAGCGACCTGACGAATATCTTTCGCTTGTTCGTGTGCACCACGATCGTTTCCAAGGCGCCGTATCGCTGCATCTGGTCGAGGAACTTGGACGAGCTCATGACCGTTTCCTTGAGCAGGGTGCGGAGGTGCTGGAGCTCGTTCGGGCTGATGTAATCTTTGAAACTCTTGAATATGGGCGTGAATATAAGCTTGTCGCAGATCATCACGTTGACATTGGTCTGCGCCTTGATAATGGGCAATAAATCCAAGATCAGCTCGGGTGAAAATGTGACGGGCACCATCGCCGTTTTCTTGATGACCTGGATGAAATCCTTGAACATGTCCTCCTCGAAACTTGCATCGGACGAGAGAAGATCGAGATACCTACGTTCGAATTCGGCCAAGATGTAGTTGCAAAACTCCCTCAAAATTTGCTCGTTCTCGTCTTTCAAGGCAACCAGCAAAACACCCGCCTTTTTCCCCATGGCAACAATGATGATGTAGGTGGTTTGATCGATCTTGCGTAAGGTGCTCCGGTTTTTTTCCCGGTCGATTTCATCGGATACGGTCATGATCGCAGAGATCATGCCTGCGAGCAGGTCCTCATTGAAGTTGTAGTTGCCCGCTGCCTTCTTGAAGTCGTACCGCAGGAGTGGGATGCTTTGTTGCGTATGAAAAATAACAAGACTGAGTGCAGCATCGTTAAAATTCGGAACGGGAATAAGTGGCTCCTCGGTGATGTCCTGTCGGTCCATGGCGTGATGCAACCCGCGGTGGTTAAAGACTTATTCTACTGCCTTTGATTTAAAATAATCAATGCCCTCATACCTCATCATATTCGACCTTGATGGGACGTTGATCTCGCTGGAGGATGCTTCCATCGATTTCGATGGCATGCTCGTGACCGCGTTCCAAACCGTGAACGTGCCCATTCCGAGCCAAGCTGAACGGGATACGCTCTGGCGTGCTGGAAAGGATCACGCCGAGTTACTCGAAAGTTGGGGGGTCGAGGACGTGCGCGCGTTCTGGGACACCTTCGACGAGCTTGATTTTGCTGTGCGGTCGGAGGCAATCCTTAACGGGCACATTGCGGTCTACCCGGACGTGTTTCCCGCGCTCGACCGGTTGCTGGACGGGGGCGAGGTCTTGGCCGTGCTCACGAACACGCCCGATCGCCTTGCGCGATTCCAGCTGGCACATTTCGGCCTCGATCACGGCTATTTCGCTCGGGTGTTAGCCCTCGATATCGAGGGTTACGACCAAACCCGTGCCAAGCCAGAGCCGTGGGGCATCGAGCACATCGTGGCATCGATCAGCGAGAAAATGGGCCTCGATTTTTCAGGCCACGTGGTACTCGTGGGGGATTCGGCCATCGACATGCTCGCTGCTAAAAACGCCTGGGTTCCGGGCATCCAAGTCCTTCGTGACCAGAGCCGGGCCCCCTCTGATGATGCCTTCGAGGCCATCTCCTCGCTTGACGAGTTGGATCCGAAACTCATTGAATCGGTGCTTCGCCGGTTCCCGGAATGCCTTTAGTATAGTATATATCAATCCTCGCGGAGAGAGACTTTGATCATGCTCGACCCCTTGCTCGCTCTCGTCATCATCCTCGCCTGTCTCCTAGTTATTTTCTTGCTTTTTAAACGCATCAAGGCCAAAGCGAAGCGCAAGGTCCTTGTTGGTTCCACGACCCTAGTCGTTTTTATCGTGCTCCTGCTCGCCAGCATTCCCGATTCCCCGCGGTGGGTACCGCTGGGTGATTTCATCGCTCTCTTCGGGACTGTTCGCGGCATGGGCCTGATACTGGTCTTGTTCATCGTGTTCTTTTATTCCATTGCTGGTTTTTCCCTCGGGTGCGGGTTCACGCAAGTCACCCGCGTGCTGGCCGACCGGGTAAAACTCTCGGAGCGCACTATCACCTCGAAAAAAGCGAACGAGGGTCTCCTGGAATTGGCCGATGTGTACTTCACACTGGTCGTAATCCTCCTCGCTGCCTATGCTCTCTTGGATGTGTTCGGCGTGATCGCTGCAGAGCCCGCCACGGCGGCAATGATCCGTGCTATCGTTGCCACACCCTTCGCGTGGCAGGTCCTTGGCCTGTTCATTTTCGGGTTCAGGTTTTGGCGGGATCGCCACGTCTCGCGCGATTTTTCGATGGCCAAGTCCCGAGCAATGTCAACACTCGAGCATTTTTACTTCACGCGCCTGCTGCTGATCTTCATATTTTCCCTTGGCACGTGGATATTCTTCCTGTTGGCGTTTTTCTCGGGTTCCATCACGACATTTCCATCGATACCGATCTTCGCGGCCTTCGTGGCTCTCGGGTTTAACGTCGAGAAGGAGCCCCGTCCCAAACCAGCAAAGCAATGATCACGTTCCACCACGAATCTTTCTTTCGGTTTTCGTTCCGGTACTCCGGAAATAATACATGATGCCATCCAATGGAGCCAGTCCTTCGCGTGCACCGTCCCCCTTGTTAATGAAACATTAACAATGTTTTATACCACTTCCGCATTGTAGATGTTGGAGCCACCTGTCTGTTCGGCAATCGGGGCTTATCGAAATGGAAAACGGTTTGCAAAGCGAAATCGTGGTTTGCAAGGTCGGCGGGTCTTGCCTGACCAGTGCCGACGCACTTCAACAGCTGTTGCGCATCCTTGACGAGTTCAAGGGTTCAAGGATCATCTTCGTGGCCTCTGCCTTTTCTGGCGTGACCGATAAATTGCTCGATCTCGTCCGCATCGCCGGCGAAAAACAGGATTACAAGGAAGACATGAAATCCCTGTCACAGCTGCATGAGGAGATCAGCAACCAGCTGTTTTCGGACCTGATCATCCACCTGGAGAGCGCTATTGACTTCATCAGGACTTGCTTCCACAGCATCGATGACATGCTGGAGCAGATCACCGAGCTCGGGATGGAAAACTTCCGCCAAGATTTCGTGATCTCGTTCGGCGAGAAGCTCAGCACATTCATCCTCGCCGAATTCCTGTCGTCAAAGGGGCTTGACGGGCAATACATGCCCGCCGACCAGCTCATCGTGACCGACGATCGCTTCGGGAATGCTTTGCCACTCATGGACTTCACGTCACGGAAGGTCAAGCGGCAGCTCATCCAGGTCCTGCTGCGGGGGGCCATACCGTGCATAACAGGCTTCATAGGCTTTAACAAGCAGGGCTACACGACGACCCTCGGCAGGGGTGGGTCCGACTTCACGGCGTCCATCATCGCCGCGTGCCTCCCCGATGCCTTCCCGGATACGCCGCTCCGCGTGATCTTGTGGAAAAACGTCGATGGCATCCTGTCCGCGTCGCCGGAATACATCTCGGAACCGAAGCTGCTCGAGCACATCAGCTACGCCGAGGCCAAGGAACTTGCCTATTTCGGGGCAAAGGTGCTCCACCCAAAGTGTGTCACGCCTTTGGAGCAGTTTAAGATCCCCTTGGAGATTAGAAACTTTGACAAGCCGCTCGAGTCTGCCTTCACGCTGGTAGACGAGTGCGGGAACCCGGACCAGCTGGTCAAGGGCGTGTCGCTGATCAAGGACGTGGCCATGATCACGGCAAAATCAAGCAGCTTGGTGGCCATTCCCGGTGTGCTCGCGAAATTGTTTTCGGTCCTCGGTGAAGGTGCCATCAACGTGAACCTCGTTTCCCAATCCAGTTCGGAGGTCAACACGACCTTCTGCGTCACGCGGTCTGACGGTCCAAAGGCTCTCGGGTTGCTCAAGAACTCGGCCATGTTCAAGGACTGGTTCGAGTTTACATACAACGACAGCGTCGTGGTTCTCGGCGTGATCGGTGATGTCGACAACTTGGGTGTGAAAAAACGACTCTTCGAGAAATTAGAAGAGAGAGGCATCACGGTTGCGGCCATCGCGCAGAGTGCAGACGGGCTGAACATAAGCCTAGTAATCGATGAAGGCATTGCGCAGGAAGCCATCCGGATGGCGCACGAAGCATTCCAGTTTTAAAAACAATTGTTCACCGATAGCGACCTGAACTCGTCCATTTTCAGATCTTTCTTGCCGTTTCTAAATGCAAGGTAATGCAGGCATCGAGAATCGAGATTATTTCAAAAAAAGTTTAGTAGCCGAGCTCCTTTTTCAACTGCCGGTAGGCTTGCGCCAGCTGGCTAACCTTGGGGCTGTTGTTTTGAACGTGGTAATTGAGATGGGCGGAAAGACCGGATTTAGTGTCCGAAACCCACTGATACAGGTATGTTGCATCGTTCTGTTCGCTCATGAATGTTCTTCTCCCTTCCAGCCTAAAAAACTAGTCCATTGCAAACCGAACGGCAATGTTTTTCTTGCCCATTCTTGCCCACGTGAGGAAATTTCTTAACCCGAACGACCTTAGTCAAGGCTATGCCATTGGGAAGCAAAAAGGCAAGAGATGCCAAGAAAGTCGAATATGTAACGATAACGATCCAAATCTACAAGAAAAAAGACATCGTCGAACAAAAGGAAAAGACTGACAATAATGGCATCATAGAGGTTCGCACGCATTCAAAAAAGGAATCAACGTCGATGAGCGGAACGGTAAAGAAAAAGGAAACGTGGAAGACCACCGAGTATCGCATCCCCCTATTCAAGCTCGGGTTGACCTCGGATGCGAACAAGAGCCAGATTCTCGAAGTGCTCAACAACCCCGGGCGGGTTGCGAACAAGGATGTTGCCGATATCCTGAAAAAGCTTCGTGATGAGTACGACGGCATCAAGCCTATGAATTTCACGGAGAAATACGACTTCAAAACCGAGCGTTTCAAGAAGCGGAAAGATTTTGGACCGAAAAAAAAGGTCATGATGTCTTAGGGTCTGGTGAAAATGATTTTCCACTGCGTCCTGTATAATCAGCATAATCAAATCTAATCGAATTAACTACTGCCTCTTTAATTTTAGGAACCGATTCATTTTTTTCCCGTGCAGTCACTGTCCCGATCAAAAAAGGAAATCCCATCGATCACTCAACAATGCACTTAACGGGTAATTACTCATGACCGACATATCTTTCTTGATGCACCCGAAGGTGCTGGCTGTCATCGGTGCGTCAGCGACCAAGGGCAAGGTCGGCAATGCCGTCATCCGCAACCTTGCAAACCGGCATACCGATATCACGGTATATGGTGTTAATCCAAAAGAAACGGAGATAGAGGGCTTTCCAACCGTTCCTTCCATTCTGGATATTCCAGAGGATGTCGATGTTGCCGTTCTGACCGTCCCCGCCTCGGCTGTGCTCGATGTGGCTGATCAATGTGGCCAGAAGGGCGTGAAAGGTATCATCGTTATCACGGCGGGTTTCAAGGAGATCGGTGGAGACGGGCTGGAGCTGGAGAACCAGCTCCTTGAAAAAGCAAGGCAATATGGCATGCGCATCGTTGGCCCGAATTGTCTCGGCGTGGTCAGCATTTATCATAACTCGACCTTCGCGGGCACCACCCCGAAGGAGGGGCAGGTCGCCATGATCTCGCAATCCGGCGCCATCATGACCGGCGTGTCCGACTGGTCCCTTAACAACGACTTGGGATTCTCGGAATTCATCTCTCTCGGTAACAAGGCCGACCTTGACGAGTCCGATTTCATCGAGTACTTGGCTGACGATGAGGCCACCAAGCTCATCGTGTGCTACTTGGAATCGATCAACCACGGCGAGCGTTTCATCGAGGTCGTGAGCAAGGCAACCAAGAACAAGCCGGTCATCATCCTGAAGGGGGGCGTGTCGCAAGCCGGTTCTCGTGCCGCGAGCAGCCACACGGGCGCCCTCACCGGTGCCGAGGTTGCTTACGACCTCGCCTTCGCGAAGGGCGGCGTTATCCGCGCCAGGACACTGGCCGAGCTCTTCTCCTACAGCAAGACCTTCACCGTTGCCAGGGTGCCGAAGACCGGGAAATTTGCCATCGTAACGAACGCAGGCGGTCCCGGCATTATCGCGACCGACGCGTACGAGGCAGAAGGCATCACGATCGCCCGGTTCCAAGACTCGACACTTGCAGCATGCCGCGAGAAACTTCCTCACGAGGCCGCGGTAGGCGATCCCATCGACATTGTCGGCGATGCGCCGCCGGAGCGGTATGATTTCGCCCTGCGCACCCTGTTTGCCAATGAAACTGAAGACGCGGTGTCGGGCGTGCTCGTTATCCTCACGCCACAGGATAACACGCGCCCGCTGGAGGTTGCTGACGACATGATCGCCATCCACTCTGAATATCCAGAACGGGTCATGTTGGCATCGTTTATAGGCGGTCCCGGGGTGAAAGAAGGTGCCGACAAGCTCCGGGATGCGGGTATCCCCTGTTATGACTTCCCGGAGGAAGCCATCAAGAACATCGCGGGGCTCATCAAGTATTCGCGCATCATTAATAAAGCGGAAGAAACCCCGCTTACCCCGATCAAGGTGAACAAGGCCAAGGTCAAGAAGGTCATGGACGGTGCCATCGCCGCGGGCAGGACAATGCTGCTCAATTACGAGACGTCCGCGATCTTCCAGGAATACGGCATCCCCTCGCCCAAGACCATGCTCGCCAAGAGCCAGCAAGAGGCTCGCGATTTCGCCAAGCAGATAGGCTTTCCTATCGTGATGAAGATCGTCTCGCCCCAGATCGTCCACAAGAGCGATGTTGGCGGGGTCGTCCTTAACATCACGACCGAAGACGAGGCTGGAAAGGCTTATGACCACATCATGTCCTCGGTCTCGGAGCGTGCACCAAAAGCGAAGATAAACGGCATCGAGGTCCAGCAGATGATAGACACCAAGTCGAAGAAGAAGAGCACGGAACTCATCTTGGGTATGGCCAAGGACCCGCAGTTCGGTCCGCTCATTATGTTCGGAATGGGCGGCCTCTACGCTAATTTTATAAAAGACGTTGCCTTCCGTCTCGGGAAATTCTTTTCTGTCGAAGACAGTGATGCCATAATCAACGAGACCAAGGTTGGCACGCTTTTAAAGGGTGTCCGTGGCGAGATGCCGAGCGATCTCGATGGGGTCAGGAACGTTCTCCAGCGCCTGGCGCACATGATCCAAGACTTCCCACAGATCGTCGAAATGGATATCAATCCCCTGTTCGCGTTTGCGAGGGGCGAGGGTGTCTCTGCTGTCGACATCAAGATCACCATCAAAAATGAGTGATCGCGGGTTTTCCCCGGCCGTAGGCCCTTGGTCAATCGATTCCAGAGGTTTGGACTCCTTACACGTGGTAGCGTAAGTATAACTTTAAATCACGTCGCGGAAATGTTAAGTTTGCGCGGATAGAAATGACGGGTCGCAGTTGGACAAGACTCCGTTCGCGCCAATTGAAAGCGAGGTGTAACTAAATTGGCCAAGAAGCTAAAGAGCTTAGTCTTGAGCAGCGCCATCGCCGGCTCGGTCAAAGTCGAAGTCGGCCTTGGACTCGCCTTGAAACTCCAGTCAATGGGCTACCGCGTCAAATTCTTCCGTCCATTCGGGAACATCCATGCAGGCAAACCGGACCCCGAGATCGCGGTCCTCGCCAAGATCTTCGGGATGGACAAAGCCAAGTTCTGCCCGAACCTGCTTGAATCGACGCATTTCGAGACGCTAAAGAGAAGTAATATTAACGACATGAAAGCCAAGTTGCTTGCTACATACAAGTCCGTTGCCGACTCGTGTGACTTCGTTATCATCGAGGGGAACAAATCGGTATGCAACCTTGCGGCTTACGAACTGGATGATGCAAGGTTGGCACTATTGTTCGACAATAGTCCCGTTCTTGCCGTAAACACTCTGGAGAGCGACGATCACATCGATGACGTGGTTTCTCAGAAAGAATTCTTGCTGCAACGAAAGGCCACCTATCTCGGGTGCGTGTTCAACAAAATTCAAGAATCTTGGATGACCCGCGCTCAAAAAGAAGTCATCCCATATCTCAAGGAAAGGGGGATTAACTCGTTCGGCGTGATCCCGCGAGACGAACGCCTAACCGCGCCCACCCTGAAGGAAATCGTTGACAACATCGATGGAAGGATCGTCAACGGCGAGGCAAGTTCGTTCAATCTCGACGTGCTGGTCAGCTCGATCCTCGTGGGTGCCATGAGCGTGAACGCGGCCTTGAGTTATTTCAGGCGAGCCGGGCCCAACACGCTCATCATTACAGGTGGGGACCGGGCGGACATCATTCTCGCCGCGCTCGAAGTGAACGCAGCAGGCGTGGTGTTGACAGGGAACTTGGAACCGGATGGGTTCATCCTCTCCGCGGCCGTCGAGAAAGGTGTCCCGTTGATTGTCGTGTACGAAGACACATTCACAACGGCCTCAAAGGTCGAGAGTACCGTCGCCGAGCTGCAACTCGGCGAGCAGGAAGTCTGCAAGGAACTTGTCGAGACGAACTGCGACGTGAACCTGCTCATGAAGTTGCTCTCGAAATGAACACGTCTCGTTTTTGCTTCTTTCTATCTTAATTCTGTAGTTCTTATTTTGCAGGCCCGTGTCTATCTTACTTCTTGAAAAAGAGTGAAAAATAAAGCCAGGATTAGGACAGATTTTCGCTTCTATCATCGTCATCGGAATGAATACGTTTCAAGTCGATATCTGCATCTCCAGGCATGAGATTGATGAAATTGCGTACCGATCGTTCGACGTCTTGGCTTTGCGTGATGTACCGGCCAACGATGAGTATGTCGGCCCCGTTCTCCGTGGCCTCGGCGGTCTTCTCGGGCGTGATACCCCCCGCAACGGCGCACAAGACCTTGGGTTTTGCATCCTTGTATAGATCCTTGATGTCCTTGATGACCTCCCAGCGCGTTTTCGAGATGTTCTCTGAATCGATTCCACGGTGCAGGATGACAATGTTGGGGGGGGCCTTCAACAGCTGCAATACGGCAACTGGGTCGACCACCTCCATCATATCAATAACGCTGTAAATGCCCATACGATCGGCTTCAAGGATAAATTTATTGAGCGATTCGGCCGAGGTCAGGCCGGACGCGACGACCGCGTCGGCATCGGCCTCGAATGCCATGTCGACCTCGACCTTTCCCACGTCGAGCGTTTTCAGGTCGGCCACGATGAAGGCATCCTTTGCCTCCTTGCGCAGTTCCTTGATGACGTCGATGCCGTATTTCTTGACGAACGGCGTCCCGGCCTCGAAGATGATACGGTCCGATTTCGGGCATTCCTTGATGATCTTGATGGCCGCGCTGACACTCGGATTGTCGAACGCGATCTGGAGATATGGTGGGCGCCAGAGCCGGGGCATGCGCACGTCGGACACCGGGTGCCGCGCGCGATCCTTCTCGGACATGATCTTGTCCAGCGAGGGATATCCCTGCAAGGCACGCTTGATGGCGAGGCGCGTCGCGGCATAGTTGTACTTGTAGATGCGGCGCGTGTCCTTCGCATCGGGATGGATGAAAATGCTGCAGATAATGACCCATTCGTCAAGCTTGTCCTCGGGAATGACTCCATCCTCAACAAGATCGACGACTGCTTTGGCCGCTGCCGCCTGGGCGGGGCCAAATATTTTGTTTGCATCGTCCAGGTCTTGAATCGTAACCTTGGGAACGATGACCATGTGTGGTTTTGGTGGAAGGTTGGGGCGGATCACACCCAGAACCGGCGTGTGTCCCTTGCTGAGCGAAACCAGCGCGGTAGCGAATGCTTGTCCAACCGGACCTGTCTTATCGCCGATCATTAGGTCGATATGGGCCATTTCCGCATCTTTGCCAAGCAGGGCTTCCCCGATCAAGAAGTCTACCATGATGAATCGGTCTCCTGAAGTAGTGTTGGATAGTCACGATTCTGACTATCCGCGTGATGGACATTGGTTTCACGATGTGATCCTACTTAACATTTGGCACGGGACCATTCGCCGGGGGCAGGATCGCACCATACAAGCAACCGATAGCTCGAATGATATATTAGACCCCGACGTGCACGGTTATAGTAGATCTCGATGCCTCGTGCCAATCCAAAAAACCCGAAGATCCAGAGCAAGGCCTCGCGGTATTATCACAGGAACAAAACCGCCTTCCATGAGGTCGGCGTGCACCGAGATCGAATTGTCTACGTGTACCTCGTGGCATTCATCGGTATCATCGGAGGTGCCCTTCTACTGTCCTACTTCTTGTTACAGCCTCACAAGGGTCCGGTTGTCACGATCAAGGGGGACACCGTGAATCTCACCTACACCCTGAAGTACGACAATGGCACGCTCGTACAAAAGGGCTCCTTGACGAAAGAAACTATCGGAAACGACGACCTTCTCCCCTACTTTGACCAGGAATTGATCGGCGTGATAGCTGGGCACTCGAAAAGTTTCACCGTGCCGGCAATTTTCGGGTACACGTCTTCAATGGGTCAACCCAAGCTCGTGGGACAGAACCTAGATTATGTAATCACCATCACGTCGGTCGTGCGTGATGGAAAAACGCTCTACCCGTGATAGTTTATTCTGGTTTTTGCGGCCATTTCCACCGCGGAATCGTCATTTTAAAAAATATGGCATAGCGCAATATGCGCAAGGCCCCGTGTTCACATCTCGTTCTTCCGGTCGAGAAATTCCTGTTTCATGGCATCATCCGCAAAAAGCATCTCTATATTGGCCTGTTTTGCCGGAGATCCGTTGAAAAACGGCTCGTCATTTCCCTCGCAACCGACCAGAGGCCAGTTGCTGAACGTCATGCAATTGTCCCCGACTTGATTTTCTTCAGCCACGTTCACGCCTGGGCCAACAACAGTGTTAACGCCAACGATACCCCGTTTCTGTATCGTGATGTAGTCGATGATGAGATTGCCATAAAGGGATTCGACCACGTGGGCGCTCAACGCGGATCCGACCTCGATAACCGCCTCGTCACCAATGTCCGTGAACTCAAGGCCGATGAAGCAGTTCTCATAGAGCACCCGTTGACCGATGTGATTGTGCTTGTAGAAATTCAGGACATGCGACACGAGCGAGGGAAAGGGCGATTTCTGGACGATCCACAGGGAGTATTTCACGATGGCACCGCGCATGTGATAATAATGAATGTTCCTGTAATCGGGGTGTTTCTTATCCTTGAACTGCCTGCTAAACACGCCAGTTTGTGCCTTGTTCCTTTTCTCGTAATACATAAGAAATCCTCGCGTCACGATAGCCGTCAATACAAAATAGAGGAACAGGAATCCCCATGCAACGACTGGTGAGATGAGTAATATGGATATCTTAATCCAAAACGCGTTAGCTAAATTCACGAATGCGTAATAAAAAGCAAACCCCAAAATGGCGAGAGGAATGAGCCCGAACACCATGATCGTGGTCATGGACAGGGTGAGCCGGATGAATGGAAGCTGCACGCCGACATCCTCGTCTGTGAGGGTGCCTTTGTCCTTTCGTTCTTGTCGAGTGTCAGCCATGGTCGTTCACTGCAGTTCTAGCTTCACGAGGGTGAGGGACCCCGGGCATGCCTCGGCAATCAATGCGTCCAATTCTCTGAAAGCCTGGATCGTGACGGTGTCCACTTCGAAGGTATCGAGGGCGATTTTTCCAGCTTTGCATAACCTAATGTACTCGTCCAAATTTCTTTTGAATTCCCACCGCACGTATCCGTATGGGTATTGATTCCCGCTCATGTAGTTGTCATCTTGCAGGCCCGTGTCTAACCCTGAAAGGAGAACGATTGACAGCCTGTCATTGACGGTTCTCGGTAACTTGGCACGGTCCGTCAGCGGGGCAATGATGAAAACTTGGTGATCGATTACGTGGATCGCGCCATGCTCGATTTTCGAACAGAAATCGTCGATATCACTACATACGATGACTTTGTCGAATCCTTGCGGTGGAATCGCAAATCCGTCTTCGATCAGATGAATACTTTTTCCAATCACGGGTTTCCAAGTGATTGGTGGTTGATTATTCGCCGGTTCGATGAAAACATTTGCCCCGGAGAGTTCAACAACCTGCGCGATGAGTATTGACACGGGCGAAAGGCCATGCACTAGCACGTTCAATCCAATCGAGGGATTGACCGCGCGCAGGACTTTCATGGCGAAGGATCCATGGGCGATGGTCGCGATGATCCGTTCATCGAGGCCAGTTACCTTGGAGATCCGGTTGTCTGGTACTTGGACGGTTTTGGCAACAGGTTCCCCGAGGAAGGCAACCACGTCATTCTCGCCCGCCTCCTCGGCATCCGGTTCCCGCGAACGAACGATTCCAGCACAGACAATGGATGTCACGGGCTGGTCAGCCGATTCAAGCGGGTCATCTGCCAATTTCGAGATCACCACGTATGTCGTGTCAATCTCCAGCCGGTTTTTCCTACCAAGGTGTATTGGTTTCGATTCACTCATTTTTTCCGAACCCCTCTATTTGTATGGTGGAATTCGCGCGGACCGATTCCTCCGTGTAAAAGCAAAGTTTCATGGCCCTCAAAGCATCATACACCGTGACGAAGGGCGCTGCCAAACCGAGGTTAGATTCGATCACGTTCGACATTTCATTTTCATGCCCTTTATCTTGGTATCCTAAACGTTTGCTCCCTGCTTGGAACCCTGCCACCTTGATCTCCTCGAAGTCGTCGATCATTATGCAACTCAGGCCCGAGAAGATCTCGAGACGTTCCTTCGGCACCTTTTCCGCGTTGAGATCGGAGTAGATGAGCGTGGCGACCGAGCCGTTGGCGAATCGGATCAGGCAAGACACATTATCGATGAACGTGACATCTTTGTTGCTCAAGGCCCCGCCCCGTGCTATGATCTCTACCGGGACAGAGTTTACGAGATAAAGGATAAGGTCAAAGAAGTGACACGCCTCGCCAAGGATTCGGCCACCGCCTTCCTTGGGATCGTACACCCAGTTATCGAAAGGGACGTAAGCCGCAGCCACGCGGTACGTTAATATTATCGGGTTAGTCCTCGTGCTTAAGAGTTCCTTCGCAGTCGTGACGAGCGGGCTCATGCGGCGGTTGAACCCTATCATATAATTCTTTTTCGTCCCATTCACGGCGTCCCGGACCGCGAGGCACTCGTCGATCGTGAGTCCCATGGGTTTTTCGCAATAAACGTTCTTCCCGGCCTTGAGTGCTTCGATCGTGAACTTGGCGTGGTCCCCGTGCCGCGTGTAGATAAACACCGTCGATATTTCCTTGTCCGAGAGAATCCTTTTGTAATCCGTGGTCACGTAATCTGGATGGTACAGGCCTTTGCAAGCATCGGCCGAGGCCTTTGACCGCGTCGAGATTGCCTTGATCCTGCACTGGGGGTTGGCGATCAGGAAAGGCAAATGCATGGCTTGGGCAAACGCGCCACAGCCAATCAAGCCGATCTTGAGCGGCTCAACACCATCCGCGGTTGGGCGTACCCGCGCCCCGCGAATCCGTGCTGGATTTTGCGTGAAATCGAGCAGGATCGCGAGGCTTGATTCCGGCTGATTTTGCAACTTGGAATACGCGTTGGTAGCCTGTTCGGCTGGAAACGTGTCCGTAACCAGTGCGTTCACATCGAGTTTGCGCGCGGCGATCAAGTCGAGGATCAGCTGGAGGTTCCTGTTTTCTGTCCACCGAACCTGTTCGATCGGGTAATCGATTCCCTCCTCCTCGTATGCCGTGTCGTATCTTCCTGCCCCGTAGGATCGCGAGATCAGGAACTCGACTTCCTTCGCGTAGAATTGGTCCCTCGGGATGTTCACCGGGACCGCGCCGAGGAGGACGACACGTCCCTTGTCCCGCACGATGTCGAACGCGGTCACGAGGGGCCCGGGCGAGCCGCTCGATGCCGCCACGATGACCGTATCGAGGCCCTGCCCGTCGGTGATCCTGTTCACCTTTGCTCTCGGGGCCCCTGCCGCGGAATTGATGGCCTTTTCGGCACCGAATATTTTCGCGAGTTCGAGCCGGCCCTGGATGAGGTCGAACGCGATGACCCTCGCCCCGCTGGCGATGGCGAGTTGCACGACGATCTGCCCGATCAGGCCCGTTCCTATCACGCCCACGAACTCGCCTGGCTGGATGCGGGCTTGGTGGATGGATTGCAAGGCGATGGCCCCGACCGTGCCGAAGGCGGCATCCTGCAACGACACCTCGTCGGGGATGCGGGCGAACATGTTCTTGGCCGAGTAGATGATCTCCGCGTGGTTCGAGCCTGAGCACGCGACCCGGTCGCCTGGCATAATGCCCTGGACGTTCGATTCCTCGACGATGCCCGAGCAAGAATACCCGACCGACTTGAAAGCGGGGACCGGGGACGTGAAATTTCGCTTCCCCTTCGATCGCAGGATGAATTTCTTGAAATAGTAGAGGATGTCCTTGATGTCGCCGCGTTTGATGATCTTCAGTGCCATGTCCCGGATGCGCTTTTCCTTGACCGCCCGGACGAGCATCGATTTTGATGACGCGATGATGCTGAGTTCCGTGCCGGCGCTGATCAGGGCGAACTGGACCCGGACGACGATACCTTCCCGTTCGATGCCGGGCTCTGGGCTATCCAGCAATATCGCGCTGCCATCCCGCTTGATGAAGAGTTTTTTCATGCGCCGTCGAACTCCTTTGCCTATTCTCCACCTGTGATGGATGTTGAATTATGGATTGCGATTCATTTCTCGCCCAGCCAGTTCAGCGCCGTGGCGGCCGGTCATTCGATTTCCCGGATCTCTAGCTCGATCCGACAGGGTAGCATGGCGTCGAGGGCCATGTGAATCCGATCGACCGGCTCGATTTCCAGGTAGCCCGGCGAGTAATATCCTTTTTTCAACGTGAAAGCATCCGGGCTCGGTCCCGAGAGCTGGAACCTTTTCCCTTCCCTTTCGATGAATTGTTCGACCGGGACAAATCTGCATCCAGGAGCAAGTTGGAAATTGTAATCGAGATGGTGGGAGCTGCCTTGAATCTTGGTGCTGAATTGATCGACGATTTTCGCGACGCTGGCATGCTTGTCGATCGTGACGGTTCGCACGTGCACGATCCCGCCCGGATAGATGAGCGATCCCGTCACGGAATACGCGGTTTTGCCATCCTGAACGGATATTTTCCCGGGTTTCGAGACCTGCTGCAATGAGAACAATTTACCCGTTATCGGGTTCTGTTCCCTGCCGTTGATGCGAATCGTGTTGTGGTATCTCGTGGACCGGAAGAGATTGCGCCACTTGGGTGCCCCCGTGTACGCGTAGGTGCCGGGATCGACAAGAACCGTGGTTCCATCTAATACAAGTTCGAATGCAAGCTTGTCATTGTGACCGTGACCCCCGGTTCCATTCTGCCCGGTATTTCCACACGAGAAAAAGCAATAGTTGTTTCCGGCCCGAAGAATTGCCCACCCGGGATACTCGTAGACGACCCAGCCGTTTTCGGGACGCTCCGCGTGGATAGCCTCCCACGATGAGACAATATCTGGGCCGAGCATCCACAGGCACTCGAAATCGGGAAGGCTGGTGTTTCGTTTGAATCGAGCCTCGCCAAAGTAAACCGCAGCTGCATCCAAGAGGTACCCGTGATCGATCGATGGGCGTTGCTGGAAGGCAATCAAGCGTCCGCTGTCGTTGTCCCCGACCTGGGGCATCGTGTCGTCTGCCTTCAGCGTGTTCGACTCGAATTCCAGCATCTTTCTCAGTCGGGCTTTGAACGTGCTTGAAAGCGGAACTGAGGCATCCTGGCAAAGCATCTGGGACCACAAGAACATCTCGGTGACAAGGCGATGGTAGGCGGTGGATGCTTCAAAATCAACACCGTCAGGATAGACCTGCTTTCGAATCTCGGCTTCCAATCCGGTAACGGCGATGCGTAGCCATCGCCTCGACTCCTTGAAGAAAGGGCACGCGATGCCAATTGCAAGCAGCCCCACGAGATCCCCGACGAGATGATTCGTGGTGAGCTCCCCGAAATATTCGAGATGATGCTCGATGAAGGTCCCGTGGGCATTCATGGATGCGTAAAAGTTCACGAGAAACTCGTTATCCAATTCCTCGCTTGGAACAAGCCCCATGGCTAATAACAGGTTGAACGCCCTGATACCCGCTTCCATGGTACAGGCCCAATTCACGCCGTATCCCGGGGGATTTTGCACGATCCAATCCGCGACGATTCGCTGCAAGCCGTCCTTGTATGCATCCACCGCTGTCAATGTATAGGCTTGCCCGAGCCGGATTGCTATGGTCATTCGTGAGAGCTCCCACGGGACCTTGACATCCCCTCGGGCACGCGTGGAATATGCCATCCTCGCTGCGTTGGCGTGCACGGGCCACGAGGCGCCCGATATCGGGTCCTCGTGCCAACGGTATCGAGCCGCTTGTCCCGGTTTGCCATCTGAAGTGATCTTAATTTTTTTGCCGAAAAGGTCCACGACACCATCGAGAATGCCATTTGCTTGGGAAATGATGCCAGTAACGGAATTTTGGTAGGCATCCGACGAGATTTGCCGAATATGGTCCTCAGAACCAGAAACACGAGAATAGAGGTTCGGGGCCGTCCGAAGGATAGTGATGATCCCTTCTTCGCTTTTGGTACCCGTGGTTGCACGCAGGCGATCGAGGGCCCCACGTCGAGAGCTTGCCATGTTCTGGACCGGATCGACGATATATGACTTGACTCTGCTGGAAATTGTAGACTTTAAGCGAACTAGCCCGCTAATGAGCAATTCGCGGGCTTTTTTCGGATTCGTGATCAGGTGCCGAGCTGTTTTCGGGACCGTTCGAAACATTGTAGCCATGTACGAAGCCTCCTGGAGTTCTTCTCCCTTTTCAACCATACCAGTGCTGGTGCTGGCGAGCGTTACCTCGTGAAGATGAATTGCTGGAGGGCGAGCCTGCAGTACGCTCTGATGCATAGGCCCGATTGTCTCGAACATTTTTTATGTGACGTCTTGTCATAGTGAAGCATGGACCTCAAAGCAATGTGGACGAAATTAAACAAGCCATTGTTTGTTATCAACATATTCTTCGTCGTGTTTTACCTGTTATTCATCACGGTTTACCCGGTCATGTGGGATGATGAATCATATTTCTCGAACCCTGCCGTGGCCCTCGCAATGGGGCAAGGTATGGGGTCGTCCATTTCGCCAGGCTTTCTCGGGTTTGATAAAATCACGTTCTACCATCCCCCGATGCTCTTCTTCATATTAGCATTCACGTTCAAGTTCTTCGGGGTGGGCCTGCTTCAAGGTAGGGTCACTATGGCCATCATCGCAATCGTGGGCGTGGACGTGTTCTACTTTACATGTCGCGAGTTTGTTTCGAAAAAAACGGCCCTATTCACCACGATCTTGTTTGGCACGATTCCGATTTATTTCATCGCGGCACGCGAGATAAGAATGGACATTTTATACTGTGTATTTGGCCTGATCTCGTTTTATCTCGTCATCAAATACTATAAGAACGAACAGAAAAAGGACTGGCTATTTTTTGTTGCAGGAATCTTTTCCGCAGCCGGATTTCTCAGCCATCCAAATGGGATCATCACCATATTTGCCACTGTCATTTGTATGGCCATGTTCGGCGTGAAGCTTCAATTCAAGTCGATTTTCTCCAAAGATCTCGTCATGTCCATCAAGCAGAATTTCAGACGGATTCTGGTTTACTTGATCGGTGTCATTCTTGCCATCTTGCCCTACTATATTTATGCAATCGCGAACTGGAGCCTGTATTATCCACAAGTCGCCCAGAATGAATTATTTTCCTTGAACTCGTTATTCTCCAACGTGTTGCAAGGATATTTGCAGTACGAGGGTTTTTTCACCTCTTTCTCCGGCAAAAGCCTTGACATCGTACTGCGGGTGGGCCTTGGCTTGGTCGCTTTTGGCATCCTGGCATTGGGCGTCGTTTCCCTGTTTCTCCGGTCGTACGACGACGAGTACGCGAAGTTCACTTTTATCTACACGATAATTTCAGCGGTGCTTCTTTGTGTTCTCCTCTCCCAAAAGTTTCAAGTTTTCTTGGTTTTATTCCTTCCCCAGCTCGTGATCGGCGTCGGCATCTTCGTGGAACGGGTCCCGTCAAAGCTCACGGGCCTCGGCGGCTGGTATCGTGAATTGCTAAAATTCGTGGATTCCATCAAGTCCGTTTTTCAAAAGAGGTTGGTCAAGAAGGTGACCATCCCCGCGGTGCTCCTGGTTGCCTTTCTCGGAATAAATATTGCATCGAGCGAGATACGGGTTTACGACAACCGGAATGTTGACCCGTCCATGATCCAGCCCGAGCTGCAGAGCCTTGGTATTACCAATACCAGTTTGGTTATCATTGGCAACGTGAGCTTCTACCTCCCGCTTTACCAGTTTCATTACGTGGATGCATATACATTATGGACCCGAATGTATTATATGGGAGAAAGTTTCACGTCGATTCTGTATGATATCCGGCCAAGCATCATTCTCTATGATAACAGTTGGCGAACCGCCGATGGTGGACTTTGGAACAGCACGGCAACCGATCCGCTGTTTTCCGGCGTTCAAATGACCATGATGAAAGACTTAAACGCATACATATGGGCAAATTGTACCCTCCTCGGTACGATCACAAACAGCCAAATCCCCGATGTCCCGATCCGGGTGTACCAGACGAATTTCTAATAATCTTTTGCTTTCCAACCCGATTGAGGCGGCCATGGATGCAAGAATTTGAAGGGTACCTCAGAAATTTCCAAGCGGGTACCAAGGAAACGCCAAGATTCTGGGCACGATTCCCTGAACTTCCTGATCTCCACGATCGCGACGTGATCGATTTTGGATCTGGCAACGGCCATCTTTCCTTGAACTTGGCCCAAGCAGGCGCGAGATCCGTCATCGGCGTTGAAGTCGATCCCGGGATGGTTAATTTTTCAGCCTGCAATCTCCGGGAGCATTATCCCTCTTTCGTGGGAACTATTGAATATCGGCTATCTGATTTAACCGAATTTCAAGAAAATTCGATCGATTTCATCTTTTCAAAGGACGTGTTGGAACACGTGATAAATCTGGATCAAGCCTTTGAAAACCTGTATCGTATCCTCAAGCCCGGAGGGAAGTTTTACGCCGGTTTCGGGCCCCTGTATTACAGCCCCTTCGGATTTCACCGACGGCTGCAAGGATTTTTCAAGTTTCAAAAGATCGACCCCCCGTGGCTCCACGTTATCTTGCCTGAACCGTTGATTTTGGGGTGGTGGAACAAAACCAAGAGACAAAACGTGCATTCAATTTTTGATCTTGGCTTGAACAAGGTAAAATTTGCAGGCTATTTATATGCCATCAAGAAGGCCGGGTTCAAGATAACTTGGATGCAAATAAATGGCGGGAATCGCGCGGGAAAACTGTTATTCGCGCTGTTCCGCCGGATCCCGAGGTTAATTGATTATTTCATTTACAACGTTTATATTATTCTCGGAAAATGAGCAGTGTACTGATCATCGCTTTTAATTAGCGTGCGATTACCTCAACAACAAAGTTAGAGATCTCCCGGTGCAAGTCATAGATGAGTCGTCCCTCCTTGGATCTTGGCCGCTATTGCTCAAAGATTCGCTTCTTGTTTATCAAGCCCTACATGCTGGTTCCGAAGACCGTGCTCCGCGTGCTGTGGTTCCTGGAACGGTATCTCAAGGTCACGATCGAGCTCGTGAACACGGTGCTTCCCGAGAAGGAATACATCTATTTCAGGAGATTCTGGAAGCTCCGGAATGTTCCACGAATGTCGACTTTTGCCTTCGGGTCCATCATCAACCGGATTGTTTCAAATTTACAACCTGGAACCTCTTACGTTAACATCGGTGTATGGAACGGATTCACGTTTCTCTCTGGGTCGATCGGTAATCCGGACAAGATCTGCATTGGCGTCGATAATTTTTCTCAGTTTGGCGGTCCGAAAAAAGACTTTCTAAAACGATTCAATTATTTCAAGAGTTCCGTTCATTCGTTCTATGACATGGATTATCAGGAGTATTTCAAGCAAAAGCACGAGGGAAAGATCGGGTGTTACTTTTACGACGAGATCACAGCTACGAAAATCAATTGCAGGGATTGAAAGTGGCGGAACCATACATCTCGAGCGATTGCATAGTTCTTATCGATGATATAAATTTCAGCCAAGTTCTACCTGCAACTTTACGATTCATTCGAGAAAGCGAAAATCATTACAAGGTTCTCTTCTTTTCAAGGACTGTTGCAAATCTACACCCGACGTTCTGGAACGGCCTGATAATTTTCCAGCGCGCCGGATAGCATCCACCAATTGGTATGCTCGCAGGGCGTGCGCGGTTTATTTTGATCTGTTGCATCAAGCTATGTATTTCTGAAACATGCTTTCCCATTCGACGCCTGGTGCAATGCCGGATATCTGCATGAGGGTTGCAATTGCTGGAATCGGTGCTAGAAGGGTGTATTTTTTCCCAAATAATGTTTGGATGGGAGAATATCTCCATGCCTTGAGGTACGCCCGGTACCGATATCGCTGCTGCTTGGTGATGCGGTACATGCGGCGTGGATTGCGGATGTTGTATTTGGTCAGGATCGCCCAGAGGGCCAGATCCCATACCTTGGTCACGGAATACAGGTGAAAGACCCCTCTCGTTTTCATTAGTGTCTTCCTTGTCGTCATGAAGGTCATGCACGACGAGGCAACATTTCGCCAGTGCCACCCGTGAATGAACATCACCTGAACAGGAAAGTCATGAATGCGAAGGCTGTAGAAATCGGCGTGATCGTAAGGGGTGACAAAATCTGCGTATCTATCCTTGAGAACCTCGATCATCATCTTGAAGGTGCCAGGCAGGTAATAATAATCATCCTCGCGAAATACACGAATTCTGCATCGGTTTGGTTAACAAGAATTTCGATTTGTTCCGAAAAGGTTGCCTCGTTGCCAATGCCATCATAATGGCGAATGTCGAGATCGGGTTCTTCAAAAAACGCGTGCAGGAGATCATCGTACTCGGATGGGCAATTATCCAGCAAGGCAAAGAACTTGACCCTCAAGTCGCCGAGACTTGCTTTCAAGGAACGCAAACAAAGCTCCACGAGCTTCAATTTATTGTCCTCAAACACGGGCGGTGTCTTCGTCACGCCGGGGTATACACGCCATGCAATTGCCACGTCATATTTTGATTCGGACATCAGGGATTCCCTCCCCGGTTAAATTTCTTTCCTGCTCGATGGTCTTTCAAGATCTCGTCGAACAGGGACAAGTACCTTTCTAGTATCGGTTCCCAGGCGTATTTGGTTTGGACGCGTTCCTGTCCTTGCATGCCCATGCGTTGTAGCAGATCTTCGTCCTCGTAGAACAGCTGAATTTTTTGCGCTAGGGCCTTGGGGTCTCGTTGTGGCAGGAGGAACCCAGAGACGCCGTCTTCAACGGATTCGACGACGCCACCCGATATCGTGCCGATGACCGGCACGCCGAAGAAGTTTGATTCGATGTACACGATACCGAACCCTTCGATGCTATCTGGCATATCGTAGGGGGTCATGACGAACAGGTCGGATGCCTTGAGAAACTTGTTCCTGTTGACATCATCAAGCCCGCCGAGAAACGTAACTGACCCTTCAAGCTTCAATTTCCTTACCAAATTTTCGAGATATTCCAACTCCTCGCCGACTCCGATGATGTACAGGTGGGCAGGCCGTTCATCCGTGAAGATCCCCTTTCTTGCGAGCATAGCCAGCGCGATGATCGGGCTGTCGAAATTCTTCCTCGGGCAAAGCCTGCCAATGTCCAGGATTGCAAACTCGTTCGGGGGAATGTTCAAGTGCTCGCGCAGGGTTGCTTTATCCTCGGCGATGTGGTAGAATTTCTCTATCACCCCATCCCAGACCTTCTTGTAATGCTTGCCTTTCATGGAGTATCGTTCCCGAACCACGTCTTCGATAGCCTTGGATCGCGTTATGAACCCCGCCGCTCGATCCAGCGCGACGATATGTTCTAAGTTGTGAATGATGATGTCATCCCCGTGGCAGATGATGACCAACGGGACTTTCAGGTACTTGGAAAGGAGATACCCGACGATGCCCATGTACCGGATGTAGGCAACCATGACGATGTCGGGCGAGATGCGACCCTGCAACAATCTATCCGCGTAGTAACAGCCGCTCAGCGCCCGCAGATAATTCTTGACGTTGCCGAACCACGCGAGCTGGTTTAAAATATACTTGCGGCCTCGATGTCGTTCCTTCACAAGCACGACCTTCAATGCATCCCGGACGAACCCGAGAAAATACTTGACGACGCGGAACGTCATTCTGTACGAATTGCGGTCCACCCTGACCACGTTCCTGCTGAACTCCTTGCCTTTGTCCACTCCCTCGGCTGTTGTAAATACGAGATACGGCGGGTGATTTTTTACCTTCAGGTACGTTTGGTAAAAATTCCCCATGCTCTGGGACACCCCGCCAGTGACCGGGGGAAAGGCCGGGGTGAGAATGGCAATTTTCATCGGGATCATCGCTCGTTCTTGAGAAACGCTCTGCAGGGGCGTTTATGAATAAGTCGAACAATCTCCGAACGTGAGCACATTGAACCCCGCGTCTTCCCATTTTTTGCGGGATAGGGAGTTTCTCGTGTCGAAGATGACCCGGTTCTTCATGTGATTCCCGATTTCTTCGGGATCCAGGGTCGCATACATATCATGGTCCGCGATAACAATGATGCATTCGCTTTGATCAAGAGACTCTTCCAACGTTTGAATCGGGTATTCGAACCGTTCCACGAACGGGTCCGAAACCTGCACCCGCCCGCCCTCTCGCTCGATGAGCCTGATGATGTCCGAGGCGGGAGAATAACTTGCGTCATCCGTGTTTGGCTTGAACGCGACCCCCCAGACCGTGATCGCGGGGCTTTGCGCGAGATCGACGACTTTTTTCAGCAAGGAGACGATTTTCGCGGGCTGCTCGTCGTTGATCATGCGAGCGCACTGGATAAGTGGCGTGTGGTCGACATCCTTCTCCACGATGAACCACGGGACGATGGGGATGCAATGGCCCCCCACACCCGGCCCGGGTTGGTGGATGTTGACGCGCGGGTGCTTGTTGGCAAGCATGATGGCTTCCCAGACGTTGATCTTCACGGTCTCGGCGACCATCGCGAATTCGTTTGCAAGCGCGATGTTCACGTCCCGGAACGTGTTTTCCATGAGCTTCACCATTTCCGCGGTCGTGGCATCGGTCTCGTGGATCTGGCCCTTCACGAACGATGAATAGTAATTCCGGGCGAGTTTGGTTGACTCCTCATCCACGCCCCCGACAATTCGATCGTTATTCACGATCTCATCTAGAATTTTGCCTGGGATCGTGCGCTCGGGGCAGAAGGCGAGGTGGATGGCGTTTCCGGCAGAAAAACCTGATCGTTCCAGGATCGGTTGAACGAATTCTACACAGGTTCGAGGCGGGACCGTGGACTCCAGGACAACGAGGGATCCATCCTTGAGATATGATATCATGGATTCCACGGCACTTTGAACATAGTCCAGATTTGCTTTCTTCTCGCTGTTCAATGGCGTGGGTACGCAAATAATGAATACATCAGCCGTGATTGGCTTTACATCAAATGTAATATTCCCCATACCGAGAATTTCATTTAAGAGTTCTTCCAAACCAGGTTCCTTGATGTGTAATTTGCCAGCTGCCAAGGTTGTCACGATCTCCTCCTTGATATCAACACCGTGAACCATGTAGCCCGCTTTAGCAAACATCAGCGCCGTGGGGAGCCCGATATATCCCAAGCCGAGAACGCAAATATCTTCCATACCTTCGATATGGCATCGAAGGCATTTAATTTTGGCAAGCATCTCTCTACTAAGATTATTCAACTAACTAACAAAACATCTTACCGAACTAACAGATCATGATTCCAAACTCAGATCAGGATGCGATGTTTGCCACGATTCCAGAGCATCCTTCTTTTTTTTAGAGAGTTTCATGTAGAATTCGGGAATGCGCCGATAATCGTTGTATCGTCCGCCCGGCGGTTCCTGATTGTATTTCTCCTTGGGTCTTTTCCACCCTGATGCAGCCGCTCCGGCAATGACCGCGATCGAACCCCAGTATAGCACGGTGCTTTCGACGCTAGTGCTATGGCCTTGCATAAAGAACAGGAACACCAGAATGATCGAGAGTAAGACTGATGCAACCTCGAACTTGAAGGCGGTGGTGTGCCGGTACCGCGCGGACCAGTAATTCCCGTGGTACCCATCCGTGGCAGAGCAAAAGAAGTTCACGAACGTTTTTCCCCACGGCATGGCCCAATTTATCCCGTCGCCCGATGCGATCATGTCGAGGAGGAAATGCGAGAGAATGCCAAGACCAATGGCCAAAATATATGGGAAGATAAAGTGCCCAATACCCGATAAAATGACGACGACAGCAAGTGGCGTATAGACAACAGGCCAATGCAACGGGGAATGCAAGTGATGCTGGGCATTACCTCCTAGGTCCAGATTCTTTTTTTCGATTAGAAGAATGATAAAGTCCGCGTCGGGAAACATACCGGCGAGTATCGCGATCAGGCACATGCCACCCGATGGAACGACACCAAGCATGCCAAGTGCCACGCTTGCGAATATCAACAGAGAGATCGATGCATGCGCAGCTGTATTCACGCAACCACCACGTGAAAAGAGAAAGGCTGGGAAAAAAAGGGCGATCAAACGATGGGAACGAGGCCGAAGGAAGGCAGGCCTTCAGCGAACGTAATCTCGACAGCAAACAGCTTCGTGTACGGGATTTCACCATAGCAGATGATGACACCCTCGACCGCATCCAGCACGAGGTGATAGTCCGGGCTGGCAACCAGAGTTTCATTGCGTTCCGCGCCCGACTTGAAGATGTTGATCGTGATGCTATCGTCCGCCGCCTTAAGGGACACGAATCCCTTTTCGAAGAATGGTTTCAGGCAAGAATCGTGATTGATCATGGTGATCTTCTCGGGGAAGAGGTCCTGCATCGATACGATGCCATTCTGGAGAAGCATGTTGATGGGCAGGACCAGCGACGGAAGGCCGCAATATTTCTTGATCTCGACATTCACCGTCGATCCCTTGGGAATCTTCGTGATGGCATCGAGGGCCGCGTTTCCCGAGGAGATCAACGTTGAATCGTCCACCGTGATCGGTTGGAACTCGCCCAGTGAAGCAATACTCTCGGAGGCTGCATCAAACGGCGAGAAGACCTTCATGTGTCCTCCATCAAGCGAATACACGTAGCGCTTGTTCTTGATATTGATCCCGCGCATCTTCGTGATTGTCATGACACGAAGACGCCTGTTTGCATAATCCTCGTCATCTAGATGAACGATTCCGTCGACCAGATAATCGAGGAACGTGGGTTCGTTGTGCTCGGTCACTAAAACCAAGTTCACGTTTATGCGTCGGATAAGTTCCGTCATCTGGGTTATATATTTATCCTCGTTCTCTGCATCGGGTACACTTTTCACGACTGCATCCCACGAATCGATCACGCACGTCACATCCTTTTTTTCATTGACCCTGTGGTAGATTGCCTCGATGAACTTCGGTATACCTTGGAATGCAATCATGCGCTGCATCTCGACCGCGATATTCTCAGTTTGGGGGAGAAGGATGTTTGTTGCATCCAAGATCGATGTCGGGGGGAGAACATTTTCGATCCACGGGAACTGGCCGTAAAGCGACTTTGGCGAGACCCGCGTGCTGATGTAAAGGGGATTTTCCTTTTGGGAAAGGACCTCTAGCGCTATCGTCGATTTACCCGTCCCCGCAGCTCCCTTTATCAGCAGGGAGAAGCCTTGGTTTTGTTTGAAGGCATCGAAAATTTCCTGCAACATTGTTTTTGCCCTTCGACCTGCGTTGTGGTGTATTCTTGACTGATCATTCGCCTGAGATCCTAAATGTCAATTTGTCCTCTTGGACCATTTGACCTAAGAAGTTACTTTGTAAAACAAAGGCATTTATGGTCTGAGCGTAGATCTTGACGCGGAGATTGACTGAATACAAGGTAACGTGTCGTGGACAAAGAAGAAGAGCCAGAACCCTTCGAACTCACCGCGTACTCGAAATTATTTGGTTGATCTTGCAAGCTGCCGCAGGCGGACCTGAAAGAACTGCTCGGCATGACCAGCATCTACGCGATGCGAAATAGCGAGTATAACCAGCTCGGCGACGATGCGACCATCATAAAACTCGACGATGACCGGTTTCTTGTACAAAATTTAGACGTTTTCACGCCGATCGTGGATGACCCTCTCACCCAGGGGAAAATCACCGCGTGCAACGTGACTAACGACCTTTTCGCGTCAGGAGCGACATCCGTGGATTCCATGATGGCCTTCCTAGCCGCGCCGGTAGAAATCCCGAAGCACGTGCTCGCGAGCATTCTCAACGGGATGGAAGACTTCCTCGAAGCCATCGGGGGCAGGATCCTCGGTGGCCACACGATTATCAACCCATGGATCCTCGTTGGCGGGATGGTCTCGGCCATCGTTCCCCGGGACCATCTGGTCGGCCACGCCGGGATGCAGCCCGGGGACGAGTTGATACTCACGAAGCCCCTCGGGACGCAACCGGTTATGGCCCTCGCCCGCCTTGCCAAGCGCCCGGAAGATCTAGACGAGGTCCTCACGTTCATGGACAAGGACGAGATCCAACCCACGATAGATGCCGCGATCACGGGCATGACGACCAGCAACCTTCCAGTTACCCAACTTGTCACGGACCTTGCAGATCGTGAAACCGGCTTCAAGGTTCATGCTATGACTGACGTGACTGGCTTCGGGCTCGCCGGCCACGCAGAAAACCTGGCCGTGGCGTCTGGCGTGGATGTCGAGATCTCCCGCGTGCCACACGTTGCGCACGCGGTTGAGTTGGCCGATCTCTTTGGCTATCCCATGAAGGAAGGCAGGTCTGCAGAGACCGCGGGAGGTATGCTCCTCGCCATCGCACCGCTGGACCATGATGCGTTGGTCCAAGCCTTGGACGACGCGGGCATCCCGCACTTCGTGATCGGCAGGGCAATGGAAGGCAGTGGCACGATCAGCATTGCAAGTGACGTAGAGTACTTGCCGGTATAATCAGCACGGGTCGATGAGAAACCAAGCAAACCGCCGGTTGGTTTGGAGATGTCTATCCCGCAAGGATAGCTCGTGGATGAATTGCACTCGAGTTTTTTTTCTTTCAAACACATGGTCCTTATATGGACCATCATGTGCATACGAACCGGTGCCACCACGCGGAAGGAACCTGCGAGGAATATATTGAGACTGCAATTGCCTTGGGGCACTCATTTATCGGGTTCAACGATCATTTTCCCCTGCGCTACCTTCCACTGCCGCTCCCCGTCGAGAAATATGCCATGGAGCTCGACGAATTTCCTGGCTACATCGCGGAGCTCCACGAGCTGCACGACCGGTACAGGGGCACGATCGAGGTGCGCATCTCGGCAGAGGTGGATTACTATGCCCCGGCAATAGACGAGATTGGCTCCACGTTGGCCACCTTCCAGGACGACTTTGACTACTTGTACGGCTCCGTGCACGTCGTCGACGACTGGGCCGTCGATGATGACATGTTTCTTGACAAGTGGAACGAGACGACCGTGGATGCCGTGTATGACAAGTATTACGACAACCTGCTCGGCATGGTGAACTCCGGCCTGTTCAAGATCGTTGGCCACTTCGATCTTCCCAAGAAATTCAGGAAATTTCCCACGATCGATTTCACGGACAAGATCCTGTCTGTGTTGGACGCGATCAAGGCCATGGACATGGTCGTAGAACTGAATACCGCCGGCGCGCGAAAGCCCGTGGGAGAGTTTTATCCCTCGCCTGCGATTCTGGAATTATGTCATGAAAACGGCATCAAGATAACCCTCGGTTCAGACGCTCACGATGCGGCTGAAGTAGGTTATAAATTTCCCGAGGCCATCGAACTGCTCAAATCCGTCGGTTTCCCGGCCATCTACTCGTATTCTAAGATGAAACAATACAGGATCGACCTGTAAGGGGAAATCTCCTATCATAAGTTGCTGCTAATGGGATTGATATCTGAAGTATTCTCAAAATCACGAGAAAACCGCCGTTATTTAATGCCAAAGAATTTATATTTAAACCATCAAATTCGTTAGGAAAGAATCAACTTTCATCATGAGTGTGATAACATGTCTTATTCCCGATTGTCTTCAGAAGAGCAGGATCTTTACCTAGAAGTCCTACGTGAGGGTACGACACCCTTTGACAGGTTTGTTTCGAGGGGTGATGTCGAGGATCCGGTGGACGTTCCAAACCCACGCCGCGACATCGATCGTGCCGTCATGAACGCCATCAAGCGCACGCAGGCCGACAAGACGGCTCGTTTCATCCCAATTCTCGGCGTCGCAGGTTCAGGGAAAACTCACGCCTATTGGGCATACAAGGACATGGAACGAAAGCTCCAGAAGCAGGTCGGGGGAAGCATCGATGGCCGGCTCGAGGCGGAAAACCAAAGTGTCCCGGCGAACTGGACCATCGTCTACATTCCCAGCCCACCGACCGCCGTGCGTATGTTGTTTCACATTTACACGTGCATCATCACGGAAGTTCCGGAAATCATCGACAAGGTTGCCAAGGGTCTCATCAAGACCTACGGGGGCGAGAAAAAACGGTTCAGTTTTGGCAAAGCCGACATCGACGAGGTCATTGCCAAGGCCGCTAGCGACTATCCGGGCGTGTTCGCCGACTGCGTGAAGACCCTCATCACGGTCGGGATGAGCAGCGACGATACCAAGAGGCAGTATGCCAAGCGGTGGTTGCTCGGCGAGGTCATGGACGAGCCGGAGCTCGACGAGTTGAAGATCCAGTCCGTCATCGAGCAGGACGACGTGTGCCTTGCAATGATCAAGCTCATCGCCGACAACCTTGACAAGGTCATGGTGCTCTATTTCGACGAGTTCGAATCGCCCTACCGGACGTACGGCCCAGAGGCCGAGGTCAAGTTCCTCGAGACCATCAAGCGCATCTACAACGAGGTCAAGAGCGTCGTCATCGTTGCCGCCATCCTAAAGGACATCTGGGATCGAGTGCTCGAGGTCGCGGACGAGCCGTTCAAGTCCCGCATGGAGCCCGAGGTGGAGTTGAATCCGTTCAGCTTCGGAGACATCAAGGTCTGGTTCGGGAAGAGCCAGGAACATTTCTGGGAAATGAACAACCTGACCCCGCCTATGGACCCGCTCTTCCCCCTGAACGAGAACGTGCTCAAGGTCATCTACGAAAGAACTCACGGGAACCCACGTGAGATCATCAAGCTCACCAGGGTCTTCATCGACAAGATCATCAACGGCGACCTGAAGATCGAGGAGATCACCGACGAGTCGGTTCCCGAAGGTGCTCCTGCCCCGGCAAGTGAGGCCGAGACCCCCACGGGCGGGCGGTTGGCCCTAGCAAGCCCCGCGGCGCAGACCGTGGAAAACATCATCGACAAGGAAGGCCTCATCATCGATGTCAACCCCGCATCGATTCTCGGTTCTATGATCAAGGCGCTGGAGAAGATCGCCAAGGGCTTCCTAGAAAACCCCGATTCTCTTAAGTTCACGCTCGATTACAAGTTTTTCGTAGGCCAGAAGGAGAAGGACATCGGGGCGCTCATCGAGCTGGACGAGAAGAAGATCGGCATCGACGTGCCCTCGGTCAAGACCTTCGACCGCAGCGGTGGTGTGGCTGCCTTCTACTCCGCGAAGCGGCTGGTTGATGGGATAACGAACAACACGTTCGAGACGGGCGTAATCATTATGCCCGAGTCCACGAGCGGCGAGAAAACGCAGTACTTGTTCGAGCACACTCCGACCCTGCTCCCCTTCAAGCTGAACCAGAAGCAGGCCGAGGAATTGATCCACCGGGCGCTCGACCCCGAGAAGATTCCGTCGAAGGAGGCGTGGCTATTCTTCAACATCGTCACTGGAAAAGATGTGCCTCTTCCGCCCGAGCTGGAAACGACTACCGAACCCCCTGGAGCCATGCAGCGTCCCGCGGAGAGCGAACCGGCTCCCGACGAAGACAAACCCGAGGAATAGGCTTGCCCCGTCGTGCTTTGTTCTTTTTCGAACTTAATCCTTTTCTCCCATCGTGTCGTAAAGAACCCGTCCAACCCGTTCATCGATGATCTTCAACACGCGGTGGAACGGGATGGGTATCGTTTCGACGCCATCCGGCACGTGTATCTCGTCAAAGGGATGGACGATCAGGTACCCTCGAGAGATGGAAACGATGTCGGTCGCGTGGAGAACCTTGATGTCGTGGAGGGCGCCGCGATGGCGGAGAAGGATGGCGATGGACTCCTGTTCCATCGAACTCATGGTCCACTTGATTTTCTCTAACAGATCAGCGAGCGGATTTTTCTTGGCCGTTGGTGGCATCGCCTTTTGCGAGACTAGGATTGTAGAGCTCAGCCCATCGAAATAACCATTCAACTTTCGAGGAAAGATTGAGCCTTCGTCGGGGATAAAGAAGGCGAGGGCACCACCCGAAAAAAGGGAATAGCGAGAAAGAGGAGATCCTTGATCGATCAATTCATTTTCCAGCATGCCGGTTATTAGAATAATATGATCGAACACCGATCATCCTCCCCTACGAGCCTTAAACGGGCAAAGAATATCGTTTATGGGGCTAAAAGAATCGTTATATTCAGTGGTGCAGGCATTTCTACCGAGTCAGGCATCCCCGATTTTCGTTCCAAGGGCGGTCTCTGGACAAGGTTCGATCCCGACTTGTATGCCGATTTCAACGTGTTTTTGGACCGGCCGGAACTTTATTGGGACCTTGAACGGGCCATCCAAGCGATGCTGGCCGGTGCCGAACCAAATGCCGCGCATCTTGCCTGTGTCGAGCTGGAGCGGCAGGGCCGGTTGCTCGCCGTGATCACGCAAAACATCGACATGCTGCACCAACGCGCCGGCCTGATCACGACGCCAGTCTACGAGTTGCACGGTTCATCCATGACCGCATCGTGCGTCGAATGCGGCCAGAAACACGACCGGGATTGGATCCTCGATCTAGTGGCCCGCCAAGAGATCCCGCGGTGTAACTATTGCGGTGGGTTAGTGAAGTTCGACGTGGTGCTGTTTCATGAGCGGTTACCTGAGCAGGTGCTCGATAATGCCATTGCAGCAACTGAAATTAGTGATTGCTTGATCGTTATCGGCTCCTCGTTGGAGGTTGCTCCTGCAAACGTGATTCCTTTGTATGCACGCCGTGCTGGGGTCCCGGTGGTCGTCATCAATATGGATCCAACACCATTTGATCCTACCTTTGATGTTGTCCTGCGTGGCAGGGCTGGCGAGCTTCTCCCCTTGTTAATTGGTTAATGCACAAACCGTGCGTTTCATGTTTTACCAGGTTTCGAGGTTCATTTCTTTCTTAGGATCCACCCGTAGTTTTTTAGCAGCGGAATTTGATTCTTTTGTTCAAACGAATAAGGTTACCCTCCCCCGTGCCTCGACCATCGAAAAATTTCAAGAAAACTAATTGCACGGTTATACCACTGGCACGATCAAATGCCCGTGTTTGCAGTCTCAAAAAAAATTGAAAAATAGAAAAGGGTATTACATGTTTGAAGTGCTCGCCCGTTTACTTCTTCTTGGGGGCGGGCTTAGCCGCAGGCTTGGGAGCGGGCTTGGGAGCGGGCTTCGCAGCGGGCTTGGGAGCGGGCTTGGGAGCGGGCTTCGCAGCGGGCTTGGGAGCGGGCTTCGCAGCGGGCTTGGGAGCGGGCTTCGCAGCGGGCTTGGGAGCGGGCTTCGCAGCGGGCT